>Ga0233438_10000352_pt1 | contig 61337 bp, 52 predicted proteins | sample SI_123_September_FD_182720 | JGI IMG/M metagenome (GOLD analysis project Ga0233438, IMG submission 182720) | Seawater microbial communities from Saanich Inlet, British Columbia, Canada - SI_123_September2016_10_MG | ecosystem: Environmental > Aquatic > Marine > Inlet | place: Canada: British...
ATTTTTTTGGAAAAGAGAAACTTTAATGAATACTAAAAAAATGACTTTCTTTAAATTAGATTGGTTAAATAGAAAAGCACAAAATCTAATTTGTGATAATTGTGGTCATGTAAATTGATTTTTAAATAAATAAGATATGAAAACAGAAAGAATATTAAAAGTTGCAAAAATTTTTTCTTGGTTTGCTTTTATTGGTTTAATGATAAAAAGCGGTGCTATTTTAGTTACCTATCTGTTAAGTATTTCTAACCCAGAAATTTCTAAAAACATGTATGAAAGTTTAAACCTTTTTGAGTACTACAATCATAGTTTTATTAACTATACAATCATTGTTTTTTATAAAATAATCTTGTTTTCTGTAGAGGCTTATATTGCGTATTTAGTAATTCAGTTATTAAAGAAATTAAATATAAAACAGCCTTTTAATATTGATGTTCATTCGTTGATGAGAAAAATAAGTTTTGCTATTTTTTATTTATGGATCATTGCAATAGTGCACAATACACACATTCAAATTATTGGTAAAAAATACAACTTTGAAATGAGCTTATTTTCTAGTGATTTTGTATTTCTATCACTTATCATTTTCATTTTTGCACAAATTGTAAAACGAGGAATTGAAATTCAATCTGAAAACGATTTAACAATATAACTATGGCAATCATTGTAAACTTAGATGTAATGCTTGCCAAACGAAAAATGCGGAGTAAAGAATTGGCAGAAATTATTGGCATAACTACAGCCAATTTATCTATCTTAAAGTCTGGTAAAGCAAAAGCTGTTCGTTTTTCTACATTAGAAGCTATATGCGAGGCTTTAGATTGTCAACCAGCAGATATTTTAGAATACAAAAAAGACTAAATTAAAAAACTCCGAATTTTCATTCAGAGTTTTTATTTTTTAAAATACTTTGTAGTTATCTATTTTGTGGCTCGTTTAAATTCATAAACATAAAATCTGCATCTGTATTTTCTTCACCTAATAAATACTTACTAAAGTGATCGGCTCTTAGCCAAAAAGAATATTCTGTCATGCTTCCAAAACCATGTCTTTGGCCTGGCATAATCATAAATTTAAAACGTTTATGCGCTTTAATTAATTCGTTTGCCATTCTTATAGTTCCTGCAGGATGCACGTTATTATCCATGTCTCCATGAATTAACATTAAGTGTCCTTTTAAATTTTTAGCTAAAGATTGGTTATCATCGATTTTATATTTATGCGAAATTTTACCTTTCTCATCAATTTCTTCTTTAACTCCATGATGTGTTTCAGACCACCAAGAATTGTACACATTATTATCATGATTTCCTGCAGAAGAAACAGCCGCTTTAAAAAAATCTGGATACACTAACATTGCTGCTGTAGACATGAACCCTCCTCCTGAATGACCATAAATACCTACTTTTTCGATATCTATATAATCATGTCTATTAGCCAGTTGTTGTGCTACATATTTTTTATCAGCCAAACCGTAATCACGTAAATTTCCATAACCATAGTTATGATACCATTTAGATCTGTCTGGATGACCACCTCTGTTTCCTAAGGTAATTACCACAAAACCAACTTGAGCCATTCTATCTAAACGATCCATTCTATAAGAAAAAGACTTATTTACAGCTTCTGTTTGTGGCCCAGGGTAAACGTATTCTAATAACGGATATACTTTTGTTGTATCCATATCAAAAGGCTTGTACATTACACCATAAATATCTGTAATACCATCATCTGCTTTTACTTTAAATGGTTCAGGAAATTTGTATCCAGATGCAAGTAATTGCGATAAATCTGCTGTTTCTAAATCCATTACTTTACGTCCATTAGCATCTCTAACTTCAGATTTAGGTACAGTGTTTACTCTAGAGTAATTACTAACAAAGTATTGATTTGAATCTGACATGCTTGTACTTGCTGTAAAATCACCTGGATCTAAAGCTCGCATTCCAAAACCATTTAAATTGATTTTATACGTATGCAAATAATAAGGATCTTGTTCTTTGTTTACACCATTTGCAGTAAAAAACAATGTTCTGCTTTTCTCATCTAAACCTTCAAAACTATCTACATGATAATCACCTTCTGTAATTTGATTTTTTAAATTACCAGCTGCATCATACAAATAAAAATGCGCCCAACCATCTCTTTCTGCCCAATGTAACATCTCTGTTTCATTGTTAAATAAAACTAATGGTCTAGACTCAATATATGTATTAAAACGTTCTTCAATTAAGGTTTTGTATTCTCCTGTATTTAAATCTGCAACATTAATATCGTACTTTTTACGATCTCTCGAAATTACACTAAAATACAGTTTGCCTTTTTTTGACAATAGTAAAGAAGGTGTAAACTCATCATCTCTTTGAGATTGTTTTCTTGGTGCTCTAAATACATTTAAACTTTGTTGATGAATGGAATCTAAAGGAACTGTAATATGAGTTTTAGTTGGAATATCAAAAATCATTAATTGTGATTTGTAATATTCTTGTTCACCTGGCATATGATATTTATAGGTTTCTAGAGTAGGTCTTTTTTTACCTGTAGAATTGATAACCCATAAGTCTTTAATATGTCTAGAATCTGATTTTTCGAAAACAAACTTTTTAGAATCATGAGACCAAGTACCCCAAACTCCTTTTCTTTTGTCTTTATTTTTTTCTACATCTTCATTGTCTTGACCTCTACCTCCCCAAGTATATCCATAATTCTCTTCACCATCAGTTGTCCATTGATTTTCTACAACAGTAGTATCTTTTTCGTCTTTAATAAACTTTTTAAAGTTTACTTTATCCATCCAATAAATGTTATGATTTTTACCATATAAGACAATTGAACTATCAGGAGCAACATTTGCCCAACGTTGCCAAGGCTTCTTTTCTGGATTTTTAGTATCTATAATAGTTAAGCCATTACTACCTAATTTATATTCTAAATGGTAGGTTTTCTTTTCCATTTTAGGCTTTTTCTTTCTAGCCTTTTTAATAGCAGTAGAATCTTTCTTTTCTTCTTTTTTATCTTCTTCTACAACCTCTACCTCTTCTGTAGATGTAACTCTAAAACGAATTGCATTTTTTGTTTCGTTAAATTTAAAATTAAATCTTGGTAAATGTTTTGCATCATAAGGATCTTTGGTAATTTCCGTTAACCATTTTGCCATTTTTACATTATCAAATAATGGTTTCTTGGTTTTTTTATCTACATCTACTATGTAATGATTTGAACCTTCAGAAGTTTTATAAGCATACCAAAAACGGTTTCCTTTTTTTAGCCAATGAGGACTAACTGAGGTAGAATGCACCATTTTAGCTAGGTTTTTTGGCGAGTATTTAGCTGCCTGTCTGTAGTTAGGTTTTGGAGTTTCTTGAGCAGATACAACAGAAATAGCAAAAAGAAACACAAAAAATAAAGTAATTTTTTTCATTTGAAGTGTAAGATTAGTTTGAATTATCTATAAAGTTGACCAAAACTATCTAGACTGCAAATTTTTTAAGAAATGTTTGTTAAAATTTTAACAGTTTACCCCTTAGTTTAGGTTCCTTTTTTCAATAAAGAAGCGCTTTAATAATAAAGAGCAATCATTTTCTAAAATACCTGAAGTAACTTTGGTTTTAGGATGTAGTTGTGTTCCTAAATTTACAAAGCCTCTTTTAGGCTCTGAAGCTCCATAAACAATTCTAGCTATTTGAGACCAATAACTTGCGCCTGCACACATTTGGCAAGGTTCTAAAGTTACGTAAAGAATGCAATCTTTTAAATATTTTCCTCCTAAAAAGTTAGCAGCTGCTGTAAATGCTTGCATTTCTGCATGTGCAGTTACATCGCTTAATGTTTCTGTTAAATTATGAGCTCTTGCAATAATTTGATTATTTAATACAATAACAGCACCTACAGGAATCTCACCTTTATCAAAAGCAATTTCTGCTTCTTGATAGGCTTTTTTCATAAAATAAGTATCATCAAAAGGCTGAATCATAAAACTAATTAGTTTCCTATTTAAATTTTTTAAATATTCCTAATAAAATAAATAAAAGAGCAATTACTCTTAAAAAGAATCCAATATCAAAAGCTTTTGATATAACAAAATTAAGAATAAGAAGAACTAAGCTACCTACCAATAAAATTTTCTTTCTATTCACTCTAAACTATCTATTTACATATCAATATTACAAAAAGTTAAATTGTATTTTTGTAATCTAATGAAAAACTTATTAGCCAACATATCAAATCCTTCAGATTTAAGAAAACTGAATTCGAGTGAGCTTCCAGAACTTGCCAAAGATCTGAGAGCATTTATTATTGATATTGTTGCTACTAAAGAAGGTCATTTAGGTGCAAGTTTAGGAGTTGTAGAGCTTACCATTGCATTACATTATCTATTTGATACACCTAATGATTTATTGGTTTGGGATGTAGGTCATCAAGCCTATGGGCATAAAATATTAACGGATAGAAAAAGTATTTTTCATACCAACAGACAATTTAATGGAATTGCAGGTTTTCCCTCAAGACAAGAAAGTAATTTTGATACTTTTGGAGTAGGACATTCCTCTACTTCTATTTCTGCAGCTCTTGGCATGGCTATAGCCTCAAATTTAAAAGGTGAAAAAGAAAAACATCATATTGCTGTTATAGGTGATGCTTCTATTGCAAGTGGAATGGCTTTTGAAGCTCTGAATCATGCAGGCGTTTCTAAAGCAAATATTTTAATTATTTTAAACGATAATGCAATTGGCATAGACCCTTCTGTAGGTGCTTTAAAAGAGTATTTAACTCGAGTGAAATCAGATAAAAAGCTAGCAGCTCAAAACAATATTATTAAAGCTTTAAATTTCGATTATTCAGGTCCTGTAGATGGTCATAATTTACCAAAATTATTGTTTGAATTAGAACGTCTAAAAAAAGTTAAAGGGCCTAAGTTTTTACATGTTATCACCACAAAAGGCAAGGGATTACAGAAAGCTGAAGAAGACCAAATCACTTATCATGCCCCTGGAAAATTCGATAAAATTTCTGGTGAGCGCTTAAAGAAGGCAGACAGTTTGTTTACTAAATATCAGGATGTATTTGGTAATACTATAGTAGAATTGGCCAAAGAAAATAACAAGATAGTAGCAATTACACCTGCAATGTTAACTGGTAGTTCTTTAAAATTGATGATGCAAGAAATCCCCAACAGAACTTTTGATGTTGGTATTGCAGAACAACATGCAGTTACATTTGCTGCAGGAATGGCTACACAGGGTTTAGTGCCTTTTTGTAATATTTATTCCACTTTTTTACAAAGAGCGTACGATCAAGTAATACATGATGTTGCATTGCAGAATTTACCTGTAATATTTTGTTTGGATAGAGCTGGTTTGGTTGGTGAAGATGGTGCAACACATCATGGAGTTTTTGACATCGCTTATTTAAGGTGCATACCCAACCTCATAATTTTTGCTCCAAGAAACGAAATTGAATTACGTAACATATTATATACTGCTCAATTAGGTTTAAAACAACCAATTGCTATAAGGTACCCAAGAGGTTATGGAAAAAATAAAGAGTGGCAACAACCTTTTTCTAAGATTGAAATTGGGAAAGCTGTTACTCTAAAGCAAGGTGATGAAATTGCTATACTTTCTATTGGAACAATAAGTGACAATGTAAATCAGGCTATAGATTTAGCTCAAAATAAAAAGTCTTTAGCACATTTTGATATGCGATTTGTAAAACCCCTTGATAAGGAATTGTTAAATCATATTTTTAATAATTTCTCTAAAATAATTACTGTAGAAGATGGCACAATTACAGGAGGTTTTGGATCATCAATAGTAGAATATGCAGCTAAAAATAACTTTAAAAATAATATACAAATCGTTGGTATTCCTGACGATTTTGTAACTCATGGAAGTATCTTAGAACTACAAAAAGAAATTGGGTTAGATAGTAATTCTTTGGCCAAGCTTTTCTCTAAAACATAAAAAAAGGCACTGTAAACAGTGCCTTTTTTTTGTTTTACTATTTTTAATTATTGAATGATAATTTTCTTTGAAGTTCGCACTCCATTTTCATCAATAAGATTTAAAATATACATGCCAGCATTTAAAGAAATACTCATTTGTTTTTCTTTTTGAGAACTAAAATCTATTGTTGAGTTGAAAGCCTCTCTTCCAGAAACATCATATATTTTAACTTTTGTTTTTGCAAAACTATCTCCAGCATAAATCGTAAAATTACCATTTGAAACTGTTGGATACACTGTAAATAGTTCTTTATTATCTATAACGTCTTGCACAGAAGCTGTTGCAGCATTTATATTTTTTATAGCCCATCCGTATGAATTAGCACCAGCATCTGCAACTAATTTAAATCTAAAAACAACAGTCTGACCAGGAACTAACCCTTTGTCTATTAAATTAATTGTTTGCGTTTTAAATAAACCTTCGTCATACATAGCAAATGAATCATTGTAGGTAGACAACCAATCTGAAAACCTTCTTGCATCGTATTTATCTAATAGTACCCAATTTTCTAGATCCGAAGAAGCCTCAATAATTACATAATCATAAAACGAATTTAGATCAGACAAATTATCTGTAAAAGGCTCTACAATAGCTACATCAGTGTAGGTAAGTGTATTATTACCTTGCGAAATAAGCAATGGCTTTTTTAAGATCGTAGTATAGGTTGTGTTATTGGCATAAGGATGGTCAGCTATGTTTAATACATTACTATCAAAATAAACTCCGTCATCTATTTTAAATTCACCATCAAAGGTATACACGTCTGACTCAGAAAATTCGGCAATATTTACATTGGCAACTGGTGTATCAAAATTTATGATATTTACAGTTTCTTCTCTAATTCCAGTAGATAAACCTTTAGAATCATCAAAAAGCTGCACTCCAATTTTGTGTGTTCCTTCACTTAACCCTTCAGTTTCAAAAGTATACGTAACCCCTGTAGTGTAGTCTTGTATCACTTCTCCTACCTCTACATCATCAACAAAAAACTTAGCTCTACTTACTTCTTCTACAGTTGCGTTATAAGATACAATTGATCGAGAACTTTCAATACCCTTTTGTCTTAAAGACACATCTGGCGCTACTAAATAAGCAGGTAGCGTATAATTTTGTAAAGCAGATATGGTTGCAGACCAAACTCCTCTTCCATAAGTTGCTATTACTACTTGATCGTTAACAATTCTCATATCATAAGTAGCAACAGGTATAAAACCTTCTACCATATTCCATGTTGCTCCACCGTCTAAAGTTTCTACAATACCAATATCTGTTCCTGCCCAAATAATATTTTCATCAAAAGGCATTTCTAAAACGCAATGAACTGCTACATCCGGAAAGCCTCTTCTTTCTCTTGAAGCAAAACCTGTAATATCTGTCCAGTTTTGTCCCAAATCATCAGTTTTTAAAATCTTTGCTAAACCTTGTGATGCAAAAGATACATACGCTCTATTTTCTTCTTTATAAGAAGGTGAAATTCCAGTAATAAAAACGTTTTGATCTCCTTCAGGATTATCAAAAGTTCCAGTTGCATTAAATGTTTGACCATTATCTCTAGAAACGTGCATAACATAAGAACCACTTTCTGTCATGGCTGCTCCTGCCCATACAATATTTGGGTTCGCATGTGAAGCCTCTACATTTAATGCACTTGTTGCGCTAGGTGTGTAATTGTTTAAAATTTCACTTAGTGACCAAGAACCTCCAAAATCTGTAGATCTCCAAACACCATTCGTAGAAATTGCAAATACAACATCTGGATTGTTGTCTACGTTAGATAATTTAGAATAAAATGGCGACAAGTTTCCATTTCCAGAATCTGCAAAATTAGTTAGAGCTCCATTATTATCTATATATCTTCCAATATTTCCATAGTTTTGCGAAGCAACAATATAGTTACCTGGCTTATTATAATGCCAAACAGCCTCAAAACCATCTCCTCCTAATATTTTCTGATATGACTTTGTTAAACTCGAATTACTTCCAGATGAAATCCAGGAACCATTGTCTTGGGCACCTGCAATATAGTTATCTGATCCATTTTGTTTTGTTGCAGCATAAAACTGTGTACTATTTTTTCCTGCTGCAGTTCCAGACCAAGTCCCTGCAATTGCTCCAGGATTTGATCCATAAGCTGTACTATACACTCCACCATCATTAGCCAAAAGGATTCTAAACTCTTGGTTATTACCTAATATATAAGACAAACCATGTTGATCTACATGAACACCAGAATTAATTTGATTATTATCGTAACCAGAAGCAATAGATTGAAAAGTGAAATTCGTACTAGTTATAGTAACCTTAAAGACAGCAACACCTCCAACATAAAAGGTATTAGTATTATAAGGATGAGCCATTATTGTATTATCATACCACCCTTGTCCTGTAAGTAAATTTGCATTTGGGCTAGAGGTTGTTAATTTTGTATAAGAAGCACCTTTATCTGTAGATTGATAAAAATCTGTGTTTGTATAGGTACCTCCACTTCCTGAATATACACTTAAGAATATGTAATTTGCATCAGCAGGAGAAACTGCCAATTCAAAACGGGAATGGTTTCCGTTAAAATTTGATCTGTCAAAAGAAGTAGACCACGTTAATCCTCCATCTGTACTTTTTACAATTCCAAAGTTTCCAACAGAACCATATTGAATATTAAAATCTGTTGGATCTGTATCAAGATCTTGAACAGTTCCAGAGGAAACAAAAGTTTGAGACCAATTAGCACCACCATCTGTTGTTCTATAAATACCCGATCTTGTGCCTACTAAAAGATTATTTTTATCATTTGGATTAATAATTATCCTTCCAATATCACCAAAACTTACTGTATTAGTTAAACTTTCCCAAGTTGCCCCACCATCTATTGTTTTATAAACACCAGAGCCACCAATAGCTCCTAAGTTTCCAAAAGGCTCACCTGTACCAACATATAATGTGTTTTTATCTTGTGGACTAATTACAATAGTAGAAGTTGCTAAATTTGGTATTGTAGTATCTGTAAGGTTTACAAAAGTAGCTCCTGTATCTTCTGTTAACCAAACACCACCACCAACTGTTCCAAAAAACCAACGATTTGCATTGGTAGGATCTACTGCAATTCCTCTAGTTCTTCCTGGAACATTTGCGGGTCCTCTTTCTGTAAAAACAGTAGTTATTTCAGAATCTTTTTTAAGACTCCTTTTTTGTGCTTTTAACTTTTTAAACTCTTCTATTAAATACCCTTTTTTATAGGTTGATTTTTCTGCATTAATAGGTTTTCTAATTTCATTTTGATAATCAGCCATAAACTCAATCCCTTTTTTATGTTTAATATCAGGATTTTTTTTATGTCTTTTTTCTTTAATGACTTGAATCTTTGCTTCTGCAGGTTTTTCTGAAATTTTTTGATTTTCTAAATTACAAGAAACTGCGGCTACTCCTAAAAGTGCAAGTAAAAGGTAATTAACTTTTTTCATTTATTTGATTTCTATTATTATATTATTCTGTTTATTAGCTTTGTTGTTTTCTGGTAAAATACCAAAACTTTCTTTTTTTATAATACCAACATGAAGATATCCTATCAACTGATTATTTGAGTGCCATTCCAATTTTGTCCCTTCGAACTTCCCTGACTCTACAACTTTTTTATCTAGGGTATTCAGCACTTTATAATCAATAGTTCTTCTATAAGTTAAATCGTTCTTATAAATAGTAATTAGCAAATAAGTCTTATTGTTATTGTAATGCTTATCTACAATCATATCGTCACTAGTAGCCTCTAAAATTTGCTCTGAATCAGTAGTTAATTTCTTGCATTTACAAGATGTTAAAAAACATATTATTAATAGCAACTTAAGAAGCAAACTTCCTATTTTCAGCATATTTTTTTACGAATTTGATATTTTTAGTAAAAATAAAGCTAAATATTTAAAACTAAATCAAGATAAATGTTAATTTTTTAAGATTTTAAAAACATCAAGCGCAACTATAAAGTAGAGTTGTTATAAACAAAAAATGGAGGCTAATTAGCCTCCATTTTTTGTTTATATATTAATTTTTATCGAGGTATATCATCCATAGAAATTTTTCTAACAATTGTATATTTAGCATAATTATTTTTATTCTTCTTCTTATATGAAAGTACTACTTCATTTGTCTTTAATTCAAAAGGAAACGCAATATTCTTAACTAAAATTGATTCTTTGTTAATACTTCCAGAAATACTAAAATTACTTTCATTTACCCTAGAAGGTATAATTTGATTTCTAAAATAAATAGCTACTAATTTAAACTCAGCTGTATCAAATTTATTAAAATTTAAATTTACTTGAATATAAGTATCCTCATTTGCAATTGCTGGTAGAATTTCTTTAAAAACACCCTCTTTTAATTGCAACTTGTCTTCTTTTACTAAGGTAAAGTCTTGCGACTTACACCCCATTAAAACAGCAACAAAAAAGCATGAAAGTAAGAATCTCATAGTTTTAGTTTTTTACAAATTTTCTAGAAATAACCTTGTTATCTTGGTTTAACTTTACAATATATACTCCTTTTTTTAAGCTAGATACATCAACTGATTGTTCGTTTAAAGCACCTTTTAAAACTTCTTTACCCCTAATATCATAAACAATAAATTTAGTTTTATTAGATAACTGAATATCATTAGAATTAAATTGTAATTTAAATTGAGTTGGATTTGGATACATTGCTAAAGTAATAGTATCTATTGAATTATCAGCAACAGACAAAGATGCATTAAGATCTGCTTGATAAATTCCATTACCGTGAGTACCCATTAATAAAATATTATCTGAGGGCCTATATACAAGACCACTAACTACTGGAATTCCCATAGTATTTGCACCTTCTAAATTCCAATCTTGACTTGTTGGATCGGTTGAACTAAACAAACCTCTGGCTGTACCAACAAAATATGTAATTTGCTCATCTACTAAAGCAATAGCTCCTGCTCTTACTGAAAATGAAGCTAAATTGCGTTCAACCTCTGTCCAAGTTGGGGTTGCAGCTGTTGCATTATTGGTAATAAAAATATTTCTAATATCATCTCCATAACTTGCATAAGTAACCATTACAATATCTGGATTTGTTGGGTGTACAGCAATATCAGAGGTGTATTGGCCATTATTAATTTGTGTAGCATCAATTTGAACTTCATTTGGTGTTATTTTTACTAGAGAAGTTAAATCTGTTGCATTAATTGGATCTTTTAACCTGAATACATTACCACCTCTACCACCAATAAACAAGTAACTATTTTCTGCATCATAAGAACCTCTTGTTGTCTCAAACGTCGTAATTCTTTCTGAAAAAGGAGTACTGCCAACTAAAGACCATGCACCACTTGTTACATTCTCTGCATCATCAGTTCTTAACAAACTTCCATTACTTGCGTAATAGATAACATCTGGATTATCATGATCCATATGAAAATAGGTAACAAACTGACTTGGGTAAGCTTCTCCTGCATCTGTAGTTGGGGTAATTGTTGCTGTTATAGAGTTTTCATTTCCTCTATACATTCGTCCATTTTGAGTTGTTACGTAAGTAATATAGCCTGATACTAAAAAACCTGTTTTTGGAGTGACTGAAACTGCTGCTCCATCTCCTCCAAATAAATCTGACATAGTAGAATTGTCAGGATTTCCTGCATCTATACCCCCAATTGTAGTTCCATTATCTTGTGCTCCTCCAATAACAAAATCATTTCCTTCTTCATTTACCATATTTACGTGGTAATATTGATAGGTTAAGTAATCATTATTTAAATTTTGCCACTGCACAAAATTACTTGAAATATTTGTTGTTTTGTGAACACCTCCATCTGTACCTGTAAAGAAAGTAGTACCATCTTTGCTCCAAACTAAAGAATGAATGTCTGGATGGTGTTCTACTTCTCCTTCTTTATAAATACCATAACCATTTACACCTGCATACCCACCAATTCTTTTAAAAGTAGGGTCTGAGGTTATATTCTCTATCTTGTACACATTAGTACCTCCAATTGTTACAAAGTTTTCGTTATCTGGTTTTACAGAAATCACTAAATCATATGCACCTTGAATAGAGAATGGATCATTACCATCGCTATCACCACCGTCTTCATCTGGTAGTTTATCGCTATAATTTACCCAAGTAGATGTAGCAAAATTATATTGCCACAAGTCAGCTTCTGCAACCCTATTACCTTGTCTATTACTTTGTCCGTTATTATAGAGCATGTATAATATATCTTCATTTGATGGCGCTAAAGCCAATGTGATTCTATTTGATGGTCTAAAATCTGCAGAAGTAGGATTTATTTGAAGCCAAGTTCCATTTCCTGTAGCAGACGTATACACACCTCTATTAAAAGTACCTCCTCCATCTAAAGAAGCAAAAACTCTACCAGTACTTGCAATAACTACATCTGTCCACCCTCTATCTTCAGCTCCTAATTGTAACTCTATAACTGGACCTGACTCACCAAATCTATAAACTCTACCTGCAGTACCAACAAACAAATCTCCTGTTATAGGATGTACTTCTAAATCTATAATAATATCAAAAAAACTGTCAAATGAATCAAAATTACTAGACGTAGTTTCCATTTGCTGCCATGTTAAACCACTATCCGTAGATTTCCATATTCCGTTTCCTAAGTAACTCTCTTGTAAGCCAGCACTATTTCCTCTATATTCACCTGTCCCATAATACCAAATATTTTGATGGCCATCTCTAGGATCTTGAGCTATTGCTGTTACATTGTGTATAGCATCTAAACCAGAAACTTTTGTCCAAGAACTTCCGCCATCTGTAGTCCTAAAAACTCCACTACTAACACCACCTGCAATCATTGTATTACCAGTTACATCACTTAGATCAATTTTTACTGACCTTGTTCTACCTCCTAAATTAGAAGGACCTCTACTTATAAAATCATAAGTGGTAGCTCTTGCAGAAAAATTATTTTCCTTTTCTATAATAGCAGTTGCTAATTCTTTGTCTTTTTCTAATTGAGGAATTGTTCCTGTTGTTGGATTTTTTTGCATATCAAAATCATGCAACCATCTAGCTTCTGTATCTTCAGCTTTCTCAGCTAAAGTCTTCTTCTTTTTTTTGGGTAAATTAGATTCATCATTGTTTTTAACGTTACAAGATAAAACGAAGCTCATTGTAAAAACAACAAGCATTACATTGTAGATTTTATTCATGTGTTTATTTTAAAATATATTTCCAAATATTTTTCTTCGAAGTCTTATTGCATAGCTATCAGACATCCTAGAAACGTAAGTACAAACTGCCATTATTCTATCATATTGACTAACAGATTGGCTAACGTATTCCTGAGGCATTAAATTTACTAATAAGTTATCATAATTGCTATTATTGTTCTCAAAATTATTATTGATTGCTGTTATAAAAACATCTAACAAATCACCTATAATCCTATAACCCGCAACTTCCTTTTCTAAAACTTCTTTGCTTTTATAAATCTTATCTATACTAATTTTAATTATGTCGTTAATTTGTGCTTCATACTTACACTTGTCTAACAAAGAATTTTTAAAATCACCATTTAAAATGGCCTCTTCATTCTTTAAAAAGATAGTTACAGCTTCATCAATTAACGCATTAATTGCAATTGCTCTTAAATAAGCTGTTCTGTCTTTGGTATGTTGCAAGGCATAATATTTATCTCTGTTGATACCATGAATTAATTTAGACATGTATTCTAAAGCATAATCTTCATCAATTAAACCTAGGTTGATGCCATCTTCAAAATCGATAATCGTATAGCAAATATCATCTGCAGCTTCTACCAAGTAAGCTAATGGATGCCTGTAAAAAGAATTGGCTTCTGCATTTTTAGGTTTCATTCCTAACTCTGTAACAACGTCTAAAAATGCCTCTTTATCAGATTGAAAGAATCCGTATTTTTTATCTACAATATGATTCGTCGGTTTTTTAGGTAAACTCTCCTTCGGATACTTTAAAAATGCTCCTAAAGTTGCATAACACAAGCGTAAGCCTCCAGAAATACCTTCTCTAGATTCTGTAAGAATTTTAAATCCGTTTGCATTGCCTTCAAAATCTACTAAATCCTGATATTCTTTATCTGAAAGTTGTGATTTATAGGTTACTCCTTTACCAGTTTTAAAATATTCGCCAATTGCTTTTTCTCCTGAATGACCAAAAGGTGGATTTCCAATATCGTGAGTTACAGAAGCTGCTGCTACAATTGCTCCAAAATCATTAAAAGTATAGCCTAATTCTACTAGATTTGGATGACGTTCTAACAACACCTTACCTACTCTTCTACCCAGAGTTCTACCTACTACAGATACCTCTAAACTGTGGGTTAATCTTGTGTGTACAAAATCGGTTTCTGATAATGGAATTACTTGTGTTTTGTCTTGTAAGCTTCTAAAAGCTGATGAAAATATGATTCTATCAAAATCTACTTCAAAGCCCAAACGTGTTTCATCTTGTGCAATTCTTGGTCTTTTTTGAGTATCACCGAAACGTTTTAGAGAAAGTAATTGTTCCCAGTTCATAATATGCTGAATTTACTTGAGCTGAACTTGATTTAATAGTTCAGTATCTATTTTTAAGATTTTCGAAAATACAAAAAGAGAGGCATTTCTACCTCTCTTTTTATCAAGTTTTAATTTATTTGGTTTAAGAACCACACATTAAGCAATCGTCATCTGGCCCTGCTCCTTTAGAGGCATCTACCATTGCTTTGAATTCTGCTGGTGTCATTGGTTTTTCTTCTTCAATAACTTCTGCTTTCTTTTCTTTAGAAACTGTAAACTGAATTGCATTTACTGCAGATTTTGTTCTTAAGTAATACATTCCTGTTTTTAAACCAGATTTCCACGCATAGAAGTGCATTGACGTTAATTTACCATAATCTGGATCTTTTAAGAATAAGTTTAATGATTGAGACTGATCGATAAAATACCCTCTATGACGTGCCATATCAATAACATCTTTCATACTCATTTCCCAAACTGTTTTGTACAATTCACGTAAATCAGCAGGAATTTCTTCAATGTGTTGAATAGAACCATTTGCACGCATAATACTTTCTTTCATATCATTATCCCACAAACCTAATTCCACTAGGTCTTCTAATAAGTGTTTGTTTACTACAATAAACTCACCAGACAACACTCTTCTTGTATAAATATTAGAAGTGTATGGCTCAAAAGCTTCATTATTTCCTAAAATTTGAGAAGTAGATGCTGTTGGCATTGGCGCTACTAACAACGAGTTTCTAACTCCATGCTTCATAACTTGTTTACGCAATTTAGCCCAATCCCAGTTACCACTTAATTCATCATCATTTACACCCCACATGTTAAATTGGAATTCACCTTCAGACATAGGAGATCCTTTAAATGTAGAATATGGTTCTTTTGCTTTTGCAATTTCCATAGATGAAGTTACAGCTGCAAAATACATGGTTTCAAAAATATCTTGATTTAGTTTTTTAGCTTCTTCACTTGTAAATGGTAATCGTAGATTGATGAACGCATCTGCTAAACCTTGAATACCCAAACCTATTGGTCTATGTCTAAAATTTGAATTTTCTGCTTCTTTTACAGGGTAAAAGTTAGCATCGATCACTGTATCTAAATTACGCGTTACTTTTTTAGTAACATCGAATAATTTTTTGTGGTTAAAGTATTTCTCTCCATTTTCTCTTTCAGAAATAAACATAGGCAATGCAATAGAAGCCAAGTTACAAACAGCAACCTCATCTTTTGCAGTGTACTCCATGATTTCAGTACATAAGTTTGATGAACGAATGGTACCTAAATTTTTCTGATTTGTCTTTCTGTTTACAGCGTCTTTGTATAACATATAAGGAGTTCCAGTCTCAATTTGAGATTCTAAAATCTTCTCCCATAATTCACGAGCTTTAATGGTTTTTCTTCCTTTACCTGCAGCTTCATAACTTGTATATAGGCGTTCAAATTCTTCTCCATACGTATCATATAAATGAGGACATTCGTGAGGGCACATTAATGTCCACTCACCATCTTCTTGTACACGTTTCATAAATAAATCTGAAATCCACATTGCATAGAATAAATCTCTTGCACGCATTTCTTCTTTACCATGATTTTTCTTTAAATCTAAAAAGTCGAAAATATCTGCATGCCAAGGCTCTAAGTACATTGCAAAAGAACCTTTACGCTTACCTCCACCTTGGTCTACATAACGTGCTGTATCATTAAAAACACGTAACATTGGTACAATACCATTAGAAGTACCGTTTGTACCTGCAATGTAAGAACCTGTAGCCCTAATATTGTGTAAAGACAAACCTATACCTCCTGCAGATTGAGAAATCTTTGCAGTTTGCTTAAGTGTATCGTAAATACCTTCTATACTATCATCTTGCATTTGCAATAAGAAACAAGAAGACATTTGAGGCTTTGGTGTACCTGAGTTAAAAAGAGTTGGAGTTGCATGCGTAAAGTATTTTTTACTCATTAACTCATAAGTTGCAATAGCTTCATCAATATCATTTTTATGAATACCAATAGAAACACGCATTAACATATGTTGTGGACGTTCTGCAATTTGACCATTCAACTTTAATAAGTATGAACGTTCTAAAGTTTTAAAACCAAAGTAATCGTAATTAAAATCTCTATTATAGATGATAGTAGAATCTAGCTTTTCTGCATTTGCCTTTATTATTTCATATACATCATCTGCTAACAGAGGCGCCTTTTTTTCTGTACGTGGATTTACATAGAAATATAAATCATCCATAGTTTCTGAGAATGATTTTTTTGTATTTTTATGTAGGTTAGAAACCGCAATTCTTGCTGCTAGTTTTGCATAATCTGGATGAGCAGTAGTCATAGTTGCCGCAGTTTCTGCAGCTAAATTATCCAACTCAGGCGTGGTAACACCATCATACAAACCTTCAATAACGCGCATGGCCACTTTTACTGGATCAACAATTTTGTTTAATCCATAACACATTTTCTTAACTCGGGCAGTGATTTTATCGAACATCACTGGCTCTTTTTTGCCATCTCTTTTTAGTACGTACATTTGGTTTGTTTGTTTAGTTTATTGCTTATTTATTGAGCCAACAAATCATCCACATTTGGGGGCTTTTATTTTACCCAATGAAGATTGGGCAACTATTACTTAAAAAAATTATAATTTTTATGCTTAAAAATCTGAATCGAAACTTATGCTTCCAGTTCCACCAGATTTAACACCTGCTTTTTGGTATTCTGAAACTCTTTTTTCGAAGAAGTTTGTTTTTCCTTCTAAAGAAATCATTTCCATAAAATCGAACGGATTTGTAACATCATATACTTTTTCACAACCAAATTCTAACAATAATCTATCTGTTACAAATTCTAAGTATTGTGTCATTAACTTTGAGTTCATACCAATTAAACTTACTGGTAATGACTCTGTTACAAATTCTCTTTCAATATCTAAAGCATCAACGATAATTTCTTTAATTCTCTCTTTAGGTACTCTATTTACAATATGATTGTTATGTAAATGAACTGCAAAATCACAGTGCATACCTTCATCTCTAGAAATTAATTCATTAGAAAAAGTCAAACCTGGCAACAGACCTCTTTTCTTTAACCAGAAAATAGAACAGAAAGCTCCAGAAAAGAAAATACCTTCTACTGCTGCAAAAGCAATTAAACGCTCTGCAAAAGAATCAGATTCAATCCATTTTAAAGCCCAATCTGCTTTTTTCTTAATAGCAGGAAAAACTTCAATTGCTCTGAATAACCTATCTTTTTCAACTTCATCTTTAACATAAGTATCTATTAATAATGAATACGTTTCTGAATGGATATTTTCCATCATGATTTGAAAACCGTAGAAAAATTTTGCTTCAGAGTATTGCACTTCATTTACAAAATTTTCGGCAAGATTTTCATTTACAATCCCATCAGAGGCTGCAAAAAATGCTAAAATATGCTTTATAAAATAACGCTCATCATCTGTTAACTTAGTAGTCCAATCTACTAAATCTGAGTGCAAGTCAATTTCCTCTGCAGTCCAAAAACAAGCTTGTTGTTTTTTATACCATTCCCATAAATCATTATGCTGTATGGGGAAAATTACAAAGCGACTATCATTTGGTTGAAGGATTGGTTCTTGTTTAGACATGGGTTTGTTTATTTTGAGCGTTATTGAATATTAATTAATCGTTAAAAACGACCTCTACAAATATTGAAATTTTTGTTCCAAAATGAAAGACCTACTTATTCACAAATGCTATGAAGTTTTTAACAAAATGAGAAAAAATCGGAAAATTAAACTTTTTAACTTATATTTTAATTTGCTGAATATCAATATTTTATAAATTAAAAAATCGCTTAAAGCCTAATCTCATTGACATTCTTAAATTCTTTTTTTAAAACTTTTTATTTTTTTGTTTTAAAAAAAAATAAGTGATTCAAAAAATATAATGAAGGTTAAACAAAATGATTCATTAGTAGAAAGTTAAAATGATAGCTTTTTAAGTATTATATTTGTAGTATTATTAACATTTATTATATATCAAAGTGAAAAACGGAACAGTAAAATTCTTCAACGAGTCTAAGGGATTTGGATTTGTAATTGAAGACGGTTCAAAAACAGAGTATTTTGTGCACGTATCAGGATTAATTGACGAAATTAGAGAAGGTGATGCAGTAGAATTTGACCTGAAAGAAGGTAGAAAAGGTTTAAACGCAGTAGACGTTAGAGTAATCTAATTATATTATTTAGATTTTTTTTACATAACAACAAGTCGCTTATTTTTTTTAAGCGACTTTTTTTTAGCTTATTTTTGTAACGACAAATAAAATTTAATGAAAAAAAGGTTTCCGAAATTTGTACAAATAGCTATTATTTCTTTGTACTTAATATTTTTAGCAGGCTCTATTGTTAGGATGACAGGTTCTGGAATGGGTTGTCCAGACTGGCCAAAATGCTTTGGGTACTACATACCACCTACTTCAGAAGAAGAAATTACATGGAAACCAAACACAACTTACAAAAAGGGTTTTATCATTATAAAAAATGAAGTTTTATTTGTTGCGGCAAAAGATCTTAAAACCACCAAAGAGTTTGATTTAAAAAACTGGACAAAATATACCAAACATGATTACACCGTTTTTAACAAATACCACACATGGACAGAGTATATTAATAGACTAGTATCAGTATTAGCAGGTTTTGTTTTTCTTTTTTTAATCTACGGATCATTAAAGTACTGGAAAGAAAACAAAAAAATAACACTTCTTTCTTTTGGCGCATTCTTTTTAATGCTATTTGAAGCTTGGTTAGGAAAAACTGTTGTAGACACAAATTTAACCCCTGCAATTATAACTGTACATATGGTAGTTGGATTAATTATCATTGCACTACTCTTGAATTTAAAATTCATCATATCTTCTAAAAAAACATATCCTTACAACTCCCTATTTAACAAACTCTTAATTATTTCTGTAGTATTTTCATTGATTCAGATTGCAATGGGAACTCAAGTACGACAATTTATAGACGAGCAGGTTAAGCTTTTTGGTTTTGAAAATAAAAATCATAGCTTAATGAACCCTAATTTAAAATTTTATTTTCATAGATCTTTTACGATCGCTATTGTTCTTGTAAACTTCGGCTTGTTCTACCTTAACCAAATTAAAAAGCTTAGATATAAACTGATAAATTGGATTGTTTTTTTAATATTTTTAGAAGCAATTACTGGTATTTTAATGTATTATGCGGAAATTCCGATTGGCACACAAGCAATACACTTAATGTCAGGAGCACTCCTCTTTGGAATGCAATTTTATTTATGGCTACAGAGTAGAAAAGTTACTAAAATATAAGATTTTGTCTCATTAAAGACTCTAAACTATAAGGCCTGTTATTAATTAGTCTAATAAGAGCAAGGATAGTAAATCTAAAATTATGGGTGCGCATTTACCCAAATTTCCCCGTCAGAAAAATACTCTTTTTTCCAAATAGGAACCTTTTCTTTTAAAGTGTCTATAGCAAATTCACAAGCTAATATAGCAGCTTTTCTGTGCTTAGAAGAAACAGCAATAATAACAGGAACCTCACTAACTTTTAACAAACCTTCTGAATGGTGTATCGCTATTTTATAAATATCAAATTTCACCAGGGCAACATCTGCAATTTTTTGCATTTCTTTAATTGCCATTGGTTTATAGGTGGAAAAATCTAATTGCTTTACTTCTTTTCCTTGTGTGTCATTTCTAACTGTACCTACAAAAACTGAAATACCTCCACAAATAGGATCTTCTACAAAATGGTAACATTCTTGTAAATCTAATTGATTAGAAGTTAATTTTACTGAAGTTCTCATAAATTTTACAAACTCATAGTGTTATAAAAACAAAAATACAAATTCGTAATGTATCTTTGATTTAAATTAAACATTCTTAAAGAAATGATAAAACTATTTAGATTAATTAGCTTTCTAGAAGGGGTTTCTTACTTGCTTTTACTGTTTATTGCAACACCAATTAAATACACACAAGGAGACAGCTCTTACGTTAAGCTATTAGGCATGCCACATGGCATTTTATTTATGCTATATATTGTATTTGCTATAGTGATTCAAAAACAAATGAAATGGAATCTAAAAGATCTGGGAATCGTCTTAATTTGCGCAATAATTCCTTTTGGTACTTTTTTTGTAGATAAAAAATATTTACGATAATTACCCACCACTTACTGGAGGAATTATAGCGATAATATCTGTTGAATTTAACTTTAGTGAATCTTCTGCATATACTTCGTTAACAGCTATTGCATAAGTATTTAATTTTTCTAGAACAGGATAACTTTTTTTTAAAGCTTTTTTAAAATCAGCTACTGTAGTTTTTTGTTGTAGATTCATAGTGGTTTCATTAGCTCCTATTAAATCTCTTGTTATTCCGAAAAAAAGTACTTTTAATGTCATAGTTTACAAAAAAAATTAAAAGGTTAAATTAAAGCCTAATAATAAACCATCATTCTGAATACCATCATGAAATGATTTAATATAATCTACTCTTAAAAAGCGCCATTTTCCAAAACCTATATTCTCCAAACCAATAGCAACTTCAGTGTACTGTTTTGTATCTGACATATACATTGTTTTGGCACTTGTAATTATATGATAGTTTAAAGTATTAAGTACTGGAATTTTTGCTAAAAGAGCTCCTTTAAAATTATGCTCTACATGTGCTTCTGCATATTTATTATTTGAAAAAAAACGATAATACTCTAATAAACCAAAATTATTTTTACGATTACTATCAGTTACAATAAACATTTGATTGCCTTTTATCTGCAAGTTATCCATAAACGCAATATTTTTCTTTTCCAAGAAGACTCCTGCTCTTAAATAATAGAAAAAATCACCATAATTGCCTGTATTTAAATTCTGAGTTAAGCTCGCTGTAATTAAATCTGAATTAAATTCTTCATTTTGTGCACCAAACGTTTTTCTGAAATTTAAGTTAAGTAGTGGATATTTACGATTACCGATGTTAACCTTTCTATCTGGGTAAGACAAGTATTTCTGCCCAAAAGCAAAAGAAGCTCCAATATTTAAAGTTGCTATTTTATGAGATTTAAAAACAGAATTGGTAAAGTTTTTCGGCTCTAAGGGATTATTAGAGGTATATGGATCGTTTTTACTCTGTCTTGCAAAAGAATAATTTGTCGTATTAAAAAGTGGTTTTCTATTTGCGTACTCTAAAGACGATGATAAATAAATACCATTGATAACCTCTTCAGAAAAGTCAATTCTTACAAATTCCTTTTCGTAAATTTTCATATAGTTTAATCTCCTTGTTAACGTCCGTATTAAATTGTCCAATTTTTTAATTGGATTTCTCCCATTAAATTGCGCTGTAGTTATACCTCCCGAAATTGTTAACCTTGGTTTTGAAATGTTATTCCATTTTTTAGAAAATGAAATAACAGGTCTTAATTTACGTTCTGAAAAACCATAGTTAGCATTTGCCGAAACACGCCACCATTTGCCCGTTTTATTCAGTTCTTCAAAATAACTCAATCCAACAGAACCATTTAAACCTTGCACTGTGTTAAAACTTAACCCCAAAAGAGGACCACTATAAGAGAGAGCTCTGTTCTTGTAAGAGTTATTATAAGTATAACCTAATAAAGGATTAGACAAACTGAATAAATTATTTTTGGCATCTAGTGAGTCTAAGTATTTTTTTGATTTTCGAACAACTTTTATACTATCTTTTACTTTGTAATCATTTACCTCCTCTTTTGTTAAGGATACTGGCCTTAATGTGTTCCAAAAAATAGTATCTTTTTTTGTAGCATTTTTCTCGAAAGTTAATACCTCATTCTTAAACGTGCTTTCAGTAAAATTTGGAGAAAAATTATAATCAGAATATACGTAAGAAAATTTTCCTCTTGGTTTAAATCCAAAAATAGAAATATCAAAAGTTATGGACTGACTAATTAGCACCCAGCCTTCTATAATAGGGGAATAAGCATAGCCTTGTTTTAGCCCTAAAGAGTTTACAAAAGGAAGATTTACTTGAAGTCCAGTGGTTGTTAAATCGCAACCATATATTGCCCAATCATCTTCTACAATGTAAATATACCCTTTAAAAACTCGGTCGTTTTTCCTTTTAGGTATTACTTTTATTTTATTTATTAACCTGTTATTTGAATCGTAAAAACTACCTTCTAATTTGTAAGTGTAGTATCCAAATGCGTTTGAAGAAATTGGAGATACCAAATCATTAAAAATTGCAATGCTGTTTTCATAAAGATCAACATTAGAGTCCTCTGCCCTATTAAAACTTACACCATTATCTTCTCCAGAAACCTTGGAAGCTATTATTTTTTCTTTAAATCTTTTCGGTTTTTTTTGAAAAGAAATATCAGAAAATGTCTCTGACAAATAAATGATTCCACTTCTAGTCGTATCTAAACCCCCTCCAAAATCTCCAGTACTTTGCCCAAGAAATTTTTCTGGCGCTTCTTTAATTCTTGTAAGTCCTCTAGAGTAAAATTTTGCAGTATAATTAGCGAATTTATTTGTATTAATTTCTTTATTAGCAATTACATTACTGATAATTATATTTGCACGATTCTGACTCGTAACAATAGAAATTCCACTTAAGGAAACACTCTCCTCCTCTAAAGTTACATTTAAATAATAAGGTAATTCTGAAATAGTAATTGACTTCTTTATTGTTTTAAAACCTAGCATTTGAAAAACAAGCGTGTAATTACCTGGCTCTTTAATAGTTAATTCGTAAACCCCATTATCATTAGAGGTTGTGCCATTTACTGTCTGATCAAGATAAATACTCACAAAAGAAAGAGGCTGCTCATTAATATCAGTTACTACCCCCTTAACTTGGGCGCTACAATAAAAAGCTACACTCAAAAAAAAGAAAAAGAGATTTTTTTTCATTCAAATATTTTATTCTATAGACGCAAACATACTGGTAATATTACAAGAAAACCTTTAAAAATTGTTAAACCTGTTTATTCAATTTTAATTTAAGCTAGAAGGACAAGTTTAGCAGATTGTTTTTGGGATCTTTAAACAATACTTTACAAAAAGGTTTCGTTGTAAAAAGAATAGAAAACAATTTATAAAGCTTACACTGAAAAGTATATATTTGTATGATTAAATAAGGAAATAAGTATTTATGAGCAATTCAAGAAAAAGACACGAAGCTTTGCTATACCACGCAAAACCAAAGCCTGGTAAAATTGCAGTTGTACCTACAAAAAAGTATGCTACTCAACACGATTTAGCATTGGCCTACTCCCCAGGTGTTGCAGAGCCTTGTTTAGAAATTGCAAAAGATAAAAACAATATTTATAAATACACATCTAAAGGAAATTTAGTTGCTGTAATTTCTAACGGAACTGCTGTTTTAGGGTTAGGAGATATTGGTCCAGAAGCCTCTAAACCTGTAATGGAAGGAAAAGGACTTCTTTTTAAAATATTTGCAGATATTGATGTTTTTGACATTGAGGTAGATGCTACAGATGTAGATAAATTTATTGAGACTGTAAAAGCGATTGCTCCAACATTTGGAGGTATTAATTTAGAAGATATTAAAGCTCCAGAGGCTTTTGAAATAGAAACTCGTTTAAAAGAAGAACTAGACATTCCTGTAATGCATGATGATCAGCATGGTACTGCTATTATTTCAGCAGCTGCATTAAAAAATGCTATAGAAATCTCGGAGAAAGATATTTCTAAATTAAAAATAATTGTGAACGGTGCAGGTGCTGCAGCCATATCATGTACACGTCTATACTTAGAGCTAGGTGTAGTTAGAGAAAATATCATCATGTGTGATAGTAAAGGGGTTATCAGAAAAGATAGAGATAATCTAACTTCTCAAAAAGCTGAATTTGCGACCTCTAAAGAGGTACATACTTTAGAAGAAGCTATGCAGAACGCAGACGTTTTTATAGGCCTCTCTACAGGGAATATTGTTACTCCAGACATGCTTTTATCTATGGCAAAAAACCCAATTGTTTTTGCTATGGCAAACCCTGTTCCAGAAATAGAGTATGACTTAGCTATAGCAACTAGAGATGATATTATAATGGCAACAGGTAGATCTGATCATCCTAACCAAGTAAACAATGTGCTTGGTTTTCCATTTATTTTTAGAGGTGCTTTAGACGTAAGAGCAACAAAAATTAATGAAGCTATGAAGCTAGCCGCAGTTCATGCACTTGCAGATCTAGCAAAAAAATCAGTCCCAGAGCAAGTAAATATTGTTTATGATGAAGTAAGTTTAAATTTTGGAAAAGAATATATTATCCCAAAACCTTTTGACCCGAGGTTAATTTATGAAATTCCACCAGCAATTGCAAAAGCAGCAATGGAGTCTGGTGTAGCTTTAGAGCCTATTACAGATTGGAATGCGTACAGAGAAGAATTAATGGAGCGCTCTGGTTCTGGAAGTAAAGAAATCAGGCAAATTCACAATAGAGCTAAAAGAAATAAAAAACGAATTGTTTTTGCAGAAGCAGATCATTTAGATGTCTTAAAAGCAGCACAAAGAATACAGGAAGAAAAACTAGGGCTACCCATTTTACTAGGTAGAAAGGAATTAATTCTTGAATTAAAAGAAGAAATTGGTTTTACAGAAGAAGCACCAATTTTTGATCCTAAAACAGATGAAGAGAACGATAGAAGAGAGCGTTTTGGATTGGCATATTGGCAAACAAGACAACGCAAAGGAAGAACACTAACAGAAGCAAAAAAATTAATGCGAGAGCGTAATTATTTTGCTGCTATGATGGTTAATGTTGGAGAGGCTGATGCTTTAATAACGGGTTATTCAAGACCTTACCCAACAGCTGTAAGACCAATATTAGAATCTATTCCAAGAGACAATGGCGCTTCTAAAATAGCAGCATGTAACTTAATGCTAACCAAGCAAGGACCTATATTTTTGGCAGACACTACTATAAATGTAAACCCTACAGCAAAAGATTTGGTGAAAATCTCTCAAATGACATCTAATTTGGTAAAGATGTTTGGAATGAAGCCTAACACAGCCATACTTTCTTTTTCTAACTTTGGATCTACAAAAAGCGAATCTTCTCAAAAAATTAGAGAAGCCGTTTCATATATTCATCGTAATTTCCCAAATGCTATTGTAGATGGAGAAATTCAAGCTGATTTTGCTTTAAATTCAGAAATGCTAGCCAAAGAATTTCCGTTTTCGAAATTAAATGGAAAAAAAGTAAATGTTTTAATTTTCCCAAATCTAGAATCGGCAAATATTACCTATAAACTTTTAAAAGAAACACAGGGAGCTGAATCTATTGGGCCTGTAATTCTTGGGTTAAGTAAGGCAGCACATATTGTTCAGTTAGGGGCAAGCGTAGATGAAATGGTAAACATGGCAGCCTTAGCCTGTGTAGATGCACAACAACGAGAAAAGAAATAAACTATGATTACACAAATTAGAGGAAGATTAGTTGAAAAAAGTCCAACAGAGGTTGTCGTAGATTGTAATGGAGTTGGCTACTTACTTCATATTTCATTAAATACTTTTTCTAGTTTACCTGAAGATGAAAACGTAATTCTGTACACACATCTATCTATTAGGGAAGATGCTCATACTTTGTTTGGATTTATCAATAAAACTGAGAGAGAAGTCTTTAAACTTTTAATTTCAGTTTCAGGAGTTGGTCCAAGTATTGCAAGAACCATGTGCTCTTCTATGAATTCAGCAGAGATACAACAGGCCATAGCTTCAGAAAATGTAGCTGTAATTCAATCTGTAAAAGGAATTGGAGCAAAAACAGCACAACGTGTTATTGTAGACTTAAAAGATAAGATCTTAAATACCTTTGCTATGGACGAAATTTCTGTTATCACAAGCAATACAAACAAAGATGAAGCGTTATCTGCATTAGAAGTGTTAGGTTTTAATAGAAAACAATCTGACAAAGTAGTTACCTCTGTTTTAAAAGAAGACCCGGAGGCTTCTGTAGAAAATATTATAAAACTCGCATTAAAAAACTTATAATCAGTTGCATAAGTTATTAAAAAACACAGCTTTTTACACCATATTTACCTTTGTAATCTGTTTTTCTTTACAAGGACAAAACAACCGTGAAAAAGATTCTCTAGAAATAAAAAATGATACTTTACAGCTTAAGTATGATTTTAAATACACTCAAAAAGGTGGATTGTTCTTAGATGATTTAGCAAAAAAAGAAGTAATTTTTGATAAAGCACTCAATAAATATGTAATACTCGAAAAAATTGGGGATTATTATACAAAAACACCTATTTATTTAACGCAAAAAGAATACCAGGCATATCGATTAAAAAGAGATATGCTTCAATATTTTAAAGAAAAGGTAAGTGCTACAAATAGTAAGAAAAAAGGATCAGCAGAGGCGCAAAAAGACTTACTCCCAAGCTATTATGTAAATTCAAAATTTTTTGAAACTATTTTTGGGGGGAATAAAATTGAATTTACTCCTACAGGAAACTTAAACTTAAAACTTGGTTTTATTTATCAAAATACAGAAAACCCTCAAATTTCAGAAGAAAATAGAAGTAGTTTTACTTTCGATTTTGACCAACAAATTAACGCAAGCATAAGAGCAAAAGTTGGAGAGCGACTAGAGTTTACTGCAAACTATGATACACAGGCAAGTTTCGATTTTCAAAACCTAGTAAAAGTAGATTACAAACCAACAGAAGACGACATATTGCAAGGAATAGAGGCAGGTAATGTTTCTATGCCAATAAAAAACTCATTAATAAACGGAGCACAAAGTCTATTTGGAGTAAAAGCAAAATTACAATTTGGTAAAACTACTGTTACTGGTATATTTTCTCAACAGAATTCAGAAAGTAAAACAGTAGTAGCTGAGGCTGGAGCTTCCATACAAGAGTTCGAGTTAAGAACTACAGATTATGATAATGATCGTCATTTTTTCTTATCTCAGTTTTTCATAGACAATTATGCCAATTCATTAAAACAATACCCACTGGTTAGTAGTCAAGTAAACATTACTAGAATTGAAGTCTGGATCACTAATAGAAACGCAACTACAGAAGACTTTAGAAGTATTGTTGCACTTGCAGATTTAGGTGAATTGAATAGACCAAGTAGTGGTTATCAAAACTTAGTAGATGATAAAAATACAGTCCAGCCAGTAAAACCAGTCGGAATTACTACTAATGGAGACACATTTTATTTACCTCAAAACAATGCAAACTCTATTTATAGTCCTACTATTTTAAGTGGCATAAGAGATGTCTCTAATGTAGATAACACCTTGCAATCTCAATTTCAAATGGAGCAAGGTACAGATTACTCTATTTTAGAAAACGCACGGAAATTAACTACAAATGAATATAATTTAAACTCTAAGCTAGGGTACATTTCCTTAAACAGACGTTTAAACGATGGAGAAGTTTTAGCTGTAGCTTACGAATATACAGTGGCTGGCTCTGTAACAGGTAGTACAGAAAAATCATTTAAAGTAGGAGAATTCTCTAATGATGGTATCCAAGCCCCTCAAAATTTAGCGGTTAAATTATTGCGTTCTGAAGTTTTACAAACAGTAAGACAAAATACCCAAACAAATGAAGCAGAGGCTTTCCCTACGTGGAGGTTAATGATGAAAAACATTTATGCTCTAGGTGCATATCCATTAAGTAGAGACGGATTTAGATTTGAAATACAATATAGAGACGATCAAACAGGTATTGCCTCTAACATTTTACAAAATGCCAATACACCCAATATTCCGAATACTCCCTTAATACAAGTTTTAAATTTAGATCAATTAGATCAAAGTCAATTTAGAACTGCAGACGGTTTTTTCGATTACGTAGAGGGTATTACAGTAAATTCACCTAACGGCTATATTATTTTTCCTGAGCCTGAGCCTTTTGGAAACGATTTAATTTTGGACCCATCTGATCCAAATGATATTGGTTTAGATGAAAACTTAGACAAACAGTTTCTCTTCAAAGAATTGTATTTAAATACAAAAATTAATATTCAAAATAACTTTCAAGCAAAGGACAAGTACTTTTTAAAAGGATACTTTAAATCAGAAAGTGCAGGTGGTATTCCTATTGGTGCATTTAATGTACCCCAAGGTTCTGTAACAGTTACAGCTGGCGGAAGGCAATTGGTTGAAGGGGTAGATTTTGTAGTAGATTACTTACAAGGACGTGTACAAATTATAGACCCAGGTCTACAAGCAAGTGGAACACCTATAAGTGTTTCAACAGAAAATAATGCTGTTTTTAACCAACAAAGAAAAACATTTATGGGAATTGATGTTGAACATCAATTTTCAGAAAATTTTGTTCTAGGAGCCACTGTATTAAATGTTATGGAGAGGCCTCTAACTCCAAAAATAAATTTTGGTTCTGAACCAATTAATAATACCATGCTTGGTTTAAATATAGATTTTTCTTCAGAGGTACCATACTTTACAAAATTGGCCAACAAATTACCCTTTGTAGATACAGATGTTGCCTCTAATATTTCTGTAAGAGCAGACATGGCTTACTTATTACCAGGAACACCAAGTGGTATTGATGTTGCAGGTGCAGCTACTTCTTATATAGACGATTTTGAAGCTTCTCAAGTACCTATAAGTTTGTTATCTGCTTTAGATTGGTATGAAGCTAGTACTCCAAAAAACCAATCTAATGACCGATTTAATGGCGCTAGTAGTGATTTATCATACAATTATAAAAGAGGAAAATTAGCATGGTATAGTATTGATCAAATATTTTATGGTTTCGGAGAAACACCTCCAAGTATAAATGCAGATGATTTGTCTAGAGCAGAAACAAGGCAAATTAATTTTAATGAACTATTTCCAAATCAACAGTTTGATATTACACAGAATACACAAATAAGAACTCTAGATTTAGCTTATTTCCCAGAAGAAAGAGGTTCTTATAACTATAATCCTAATGCGATAATACAAGGGAACAAAGCTATTTTACCAAGCCCGGAAAGTAATTGGGGCGGAATAATGCGTCCTTTAAATACAAATAATTTCGATCAGGCTAATATTGAGTATATTCAATTTTGGATAATGGATCCGTATCAAAATTATTCTTTAACAGAAGAGGAAGGTTTGCCTACAGGTATTAATCCAAACGACCTTTCCAATCAAGTTGGTGATTTATTCATAAATCTTGGTAATATTTCAGAAGACATTACCAAAGACAACCGTAAAATGTTTGAGAATGGTTTACCAGAAGATGGCGCTAAAATTGATGGGGTAAATGTAAATAGTACTATCTGGGGAGATGTTCCTAGAAACCCCTCAATAATTTATGCTTTTAGTGAAGAAGATATTGCAAGAACCAACCAAGATTTAGGCTTTGACGGATTGAATAATGACGAAGAAAAAAGCTTGCCAAATATTGCCTCTAAATTCTCCAATTTATCAGATCCAGCAGCAGACGACTTTCAATTTTTTAGAGGAAGTTCATTAGATGGTATAAATGCATCAATCATAAAAAGGTATAAAGATTTTAATAACACTCAAGGAAACTCACCTACCTTAAATCAATCTCCAGAAACATACCCTACCTCTTCTACAACTTATCCTGATGTAGAAGATATCAACAGAGATCAGACCATGAATACCGTAGAGAGCTTTTTCGAATATCAGATTTCTATGAATAGGAACGATTTACAAAAAGGAAGAAACTTTATTGTAGACGAAAAAACAACTTCGGTCACTCTCGAAAATGGCGATTCACAAGAAACCAAGTGGTACCAATTTAGAGTTCCTATTAGAAACGGTAAACCTGTAAATGGCATTACAGATTTTAATAGCATTCGTTTTATTAGAATGTATGTTACTAATTTTAAAATGCCTGTTGTACTTCGTTTTGGAGAGTTAGATTTGGTTAGAGGAGATTACAGACGTTATGTAAGAACCATAGACCCAGCTATAAATCCAGATAGAGCTTTAACACAAGACGAATTGGAAAATTTTGAAGTAGGTGTCGTAAGTATAGAGCAAAATAACGGAAGTTATATTCAACCTCCAGGAATAGAAAGGGAAAGACTACAAGGAAGTACTACCGTTCAACTCCAAAACGAACAGTCTGTAACTTTAAAAGTAACGAATTTAGAACCCGGAAAAACAAGAGCTATCTATAAAAATATAAGTGTAGATTTAAGACGATTCAAAAACCTTAAAATGTTCATGCACATAGAAGGTGATGAGGGTTTTTCTGGAGTTATTAGGCTAGGAACAGACTTAAATGACAACTATTATGAAGTAGCATTACCATTAACTATAAGCTCTGGGGGTACAAGTCAGTTAGATATTTGGCCTGAAGCCAATAATTTAAATGCGCTTTTAGAAACATTTGGAAAAGTAAAATTAGAAAGAGATGCTATTGGTGCTCCCATAAACGAGCTGTATACATCTAACACACAAACTACAGATGTGCCTTACACGATAAGCGTAAAGGGGAACCCAACTTCTGCACAAATTAGAACTATTCTGTTAGGTTTAAAAAACACAACTAATGTTAATAGAACAGGTGAAATATGGTTCAATGAATTAAGAGCTGCAGGTTTTGATAATGATGCTGGCTGGGCAGCAGTTTTAAATGCAGATGCAAATTTTGCAGATGTTGCCAATGTTTCTGTCTCTGGAAGTATACAAACAATAGGGTTTGGAAATGTAGAGGATAGAGTAAACCAAAGAAGCTTAGATGAAACCAAAGAGTACGATGTTTCTACAACCTTAAATTTAGGAAAAGTAATAACACCAGAAAAATGGGGAGTTCAACTACCAATGACTTACAGTGTAGGAGAGAAATTTATTGATCCTAAGTTTGATCCTCAATACCAGGATGTATTATTAGAAGATGCTATTTCACAAAATCCAAATAGTGAATTTTCTAGAGATTATACTAAGAGAACAAGTATTAGTTTTATAAATGTAAGGAAAAATAGAAATCCAAATTCTACAAAAAAACCAAGGTTTTATGATATTGAAAATATTGCAGTTTCTTATGCACATAACAAAGAATTTCATAGAGATTATAATATAGAGAAATATATTAACGAAAATGTTACTGCCTCTGCAACCTATAATTATAAGTTCAATTCGTCTCCCATAGAGCTTTTTAAAAACTCTGAAAAATTTAAGAATAAATACTGGCGTTTTATAAAAGACTTAAATATAAATCCAGTCCCAAGTATTATAGCCCTTAATTCTAGGATTAACAGAAGTTATAATGAGCAACAATCACGTAACTTAGTACAAGGATTGTCTGCACAGCCAGAATTGGTTCAAAGAAGGTTTTTATTTGATTGGGATTATACCATTGGGTTTAACTTAACAAAATCAATAGATCTTAACTTTAATGCAACCAATAATTACATATATGATGCGTTTGGAAGTGGGGAAGAATTACAAATTTTTGATAACTTCTTTAATACAGGTAATGCAAACCAATACCATCAGAAATTAAATGGAACATACCAACTACCTTTTGATAAATTTCCTTTTTTAAGTTTTATAAAAGCAGATTATGGATACACTGCAGATTTTGACTGGCAAGTACAATCTCAAGACGAAACTATTTCAACACAAATAGGAAATGTAATTCAAAATGCAAATACACATAATCTAAATACCACTTTTTCTTTTGAAAAAATGTATAAGAATGTTGGGTTCGAGAAACTATTATTAACCAAACAACAAAGAAAATTAGCAAAAGAAAATAAAAATGCTAGAATAAAACCAAAGAAGAATTTGCCAACAGGAAAGAAAATACTTAAACTTTCTTGGGACTTACTAACTGCTGTAAAACAAGCCACTGTTAGTTACTCTGAAAATAATGGACAATATTTACAAGGTTATGACCAAGAGATTGGCTTCTTAGGAGGTGCACCCACCTCTTTTGCTTTTGGGAGTCAAGTAGATATTAGAAACAAAGCCCTAACTAACGGTTGGTTAGTAACACCAAGGGCTTTAGTAGACGATCCAAATACGAATATAGATGAGAGTGCTTTTTACAATAAAACATACTCTAGAACACATTATAACAAATTAGACTATAATTTTACGTTAAAACCTATAAGAGATCTAAATATAGACGTTAGAGGTAATAAAATTAAAACATCAGACCTCTCTCAACAGTTAGATATCGTCGCAGATGGATCTGAAAATGGCTTTATAGATTTTGATATTGACGCTTTTGAAACAGGGAACTTTAGCACAAGTTACTCTATGTTTGGTACTGCATTTACTAATGGTGATGCATTATTTGAGAAAATGAAAGAATACAGAAGTACAATAAAAAATCGATTTGTTAGTGAGAACCCAAATGCAAACCCTGATGGTTTTGGAGAAGATAGTCAACAAGTTTTACTACCCGCATTTTTAGCAGCCTACTCTGGTAAGAATCCAAATACCATAGCAACAGGTTTATTTAGAAATATACCAATTCCTAATTGGACATTACGTTACAATGGTTTAATGAAATTAAAATGGTTTAAGAAAAACTTCTCTACGTTTATAATTTCACATGGATACAGATCTTCTTATACACTATCTAGTTTTACCAACAATTTAAAATATAAAGATGCAACAAAATTTACCAATGTAAATGCTGCAGGTAATTTTGAAGCCGAAAGATTAGTAGGTGCTGCTACACTAGTGGATGAGTTTTCTCCTTTAGTAAAATTAGACATGAAAATGAAAAATTCTTTTTCTATCAGAGGAGAAGTAAAGAGAGACAGAACATTAACTATGAACTTCAACAACAGCACACTAACAGATATTGCTGGGACAGAATATATATTTGGTGTAGGGTATGTTTTTAAAGATGTAAAGATGAACACCCGTTTTACAGGTAAGAAAACAACTTTAAAAGGAGACATAAACCTAAGAGCAGATATATCTTTAAGAGATAACTTAACACAAATTAGGTATATAGACGAAGATAATAATCAAATTAGTGGTGGGCAACGATTATTTTCTATTAAATTTGTAGCAGATTATAGATTAAGTAGTAGTTTAACAGCATCTTTTTATTACAATCATCAAACATCTAAATATGCAATATCTACAACTTTTCCAAGACAAGCCATTAACGGCGGAATCAATATTATCTATAATTTAGGCGGTAATTAAACAACTTATAAAATTAAAATAAAATGAACATTCCAGAGAATTTAAAGTACACAAAAGATCACGAATGGGTTAAGATTGATGGCAATATTGCTACTGTAGGAATTACAGATTTTGCACAAGGGGAGTTAGGAGATATTGTGTATGTAGATGTAGATACATTAGACGATACTGTAGAAGAAGGGGAAGTTTTTGGCTCTGTAGAAGCTGTAAAAACAGTATCTGACTTATTTATGCCTTTAACAGGAGAAGTTATTGAATTGAATGACGCTTTAGAAGATGATCCTGAATTGGTGAATTCAGATCCTTATGAAAAAGGATGGATGATTAAATTAGAAATTTCTGACGAATCTCAATTAAAAGACTTACTAGATGCTGAAGCGTATAAAAGTCTTATTGCTGGATAAATTTATTTTCATAGCTATAGCCATAACTATTGCAATTGTTTGTTTAAGTTTATTTAAACTACCTAGTAATGCTAAAAGTATAAATAATATTGATAAAGTTTACCACTCAATTGCATACTTTTCATTAGCAATAACTTGGCTGATAAGTTTTCATAAAAAAAAGAATACTAAAATGCTTATTGTATTTGCTTGTATTTTTTTTGGCATAATAATTGAAGTTATACAAAGTAAATTTACGAATTATAGAACAGGTGATTCGTTTGATATTATAGCAAACTCAGTGGGAGTTTTATTCGCACTACTCTTTTTTAAACTGGTTTTTAAAAAAAAGCATATTAATTAAACTGAGAGTTGTTTATAAGACAAATTTTTATTTAAATTAGCAATCTATTAAAAACGCTTTTCAATGCAAATTAAGAAAAATCCAAAATCGAATTTAGAAAATTTTAGCAAAATTTTCATGCAAATAGGGCTTGTGTTAGCTTTGTTCGTAACATATGCAGCAATAGAACAGAAAACCTATGATAAAACGTATGGTGACTTAGCTGTCGTTAATATGAATGCTGAAATGGAAGAAGAAATTCCAATTACAGAAAGAATAGAGCCTGTTAAGCCAAAAACACCACCACCTCCAACTCCAGAAAAGATTGAAGTTGTAGAAGACGAAAAAGAAGTAGAAGAAACTGTAATAGAATCTACAGAAACTGATGAAGATGATGCTATTGTTGTTGAAGAGATTGTAGAAATCGAAGAAGCAGAAGAAGTAGTTGAAGATGTAAGTTTCATGATTATTGAAGATGTTCCTGTTTTTCCTGGATGTAAAGGTAATAAAGTTGAGCTTAAAAACTGTTTCAGTAAAATGGTACAAAAACATTTCTCAAGAAAGTTTGATGCTGAATTACCAAATGAATTAGGTTTATCACCTGGTAAGAAAAGGGTTTTTATTGGTTTTAAAATTGATAAACAAGGTAATATTGTAAATGTACAAGCAAGAGGACCTCATCCAAAAATTGAAAGCGAAGTTATTAGTGTAATGAACAAATTACCTAAAATGAAGCCAGGTAGACAGAGAGGTAAACCTGTAGGTGTAAAATATAGTATTCCTTTTTCTTTAATTGTAGAATAAAAAATACTTAACACAACATAATTAAAACGTTTAGAACTTTTCTAAACGTTTTTTTTTACATTTAAATTCATATGAGTAGTAGAAATCATCTTAAGGACAAAAAAAATGAAAATAATTTCAACCAATATAGGACAACCTACTGAGTTTATTTGGCAAGGTAAAACTGAGATTACTGGTATATTCAAAAAACCTGTAACCGAGCCAATTTTCCTTACTAAGAATGACGTACTTAAAGATGAAGTTTCTAATCGATTAAATCATGGGGGTTATTATAAGGCATGTTATCTGTTTTCTGCAGAGCAATACCCCTATTGGAAAAAATTATATCCAAATTTAGATTGGACTTGGGGTATGTTTGGTGAAAATTTAACTGTGATGAACTTTGATGAAAAGCAAATTTATTTAGGAGCTGTTTATAAAGTTGGTGAAGCAGTTGTACAAATTTCTCAATATAGAGAACCTTGCTATAAGTTTGGGTATAAATTTGGTACTCAAAAAGTATTAAAGCAATTTATAACACATGGTTATGGAGGCACGTATGTAAGTGTTCTACAAGAAGGCTATGTAAATGTAAATGATGAATTTTTACTTATAGAAAAACCTAAAAATAGTTTAACTGTTTACGAGCTATTTCAGGTGGTTTTTAGTAAAAACAAAGATCAAGATTTATTAAAAATCGCTGTAAAAAGTAAAGCTATTCCACCAAAGAAAAGAATACTGTTAAGTAACTATATTAAATAAGCATAAATTACTGCCAAACTATAAAGGGTTACAGAAATACTAGCAACAAAAAAAAGCTCAATAAAAACGAAATTTTATTGAGCTTTGTTAAAATAGTATAAACAATATTATTAATCGTTATTTACAGCTACTTTAGAGTCAGGCTTCCATACATTCACTGAAGCAATTGTATTACTTTCGTAATTAATTTCTTTTAAAGAATCCGCTGTCCATACAAACCACTTACCTATTTTTTTACCGTTATTATAATACGCTAATTGTACTTTGTTTCCATTATTATCAAAACGAACCCATTCTCCTGTTAATTTTTTATCTTTAAAAAAACCTTGGGTTTTTATAGAGCCATCTTCATAATAGTAAGTTGCTTTCACTAAATCTCCTTGGGCCTTAAAAGTCGGTTTTTGTTCTTGAGCATATCCAGCCACTGTAAGACTAAATATCATAATTGCTAAAAAATTTTTCATAATCTTATATTTTAAGGTTTACATTTCCTTTATAAATATATGATATATGTCACAATTAATCAACATTTACATAACATTAATTTAACATTGGGAAATATATTTATAACATATTGCTATTAATCAATGTTTTAAGAAAACATATTGTTAACCTTAGAAGTAATAATAAAGGGAGTATAATTATTTATACCCTTACTTTTTTAAAAAAAAATCAAATTTATAGAGGGACTAAAAAAGTGGTTTACGTTTTTTTTGAGGAACTGCTATAAAGTACTTCAAATAAAAAGGCTCAAAATATGCAACATCTTCAAAAGTTTTATTTGTATATTTTTCATATGATAAAATAGCCATTTGTTCTGAAGATGGAAATTTGCCTTCTATAAAGTGTGCATTTTTATGTTTTATTACTGCTTTACATTTTAAAGCACCATCTCCTAAAAAAGTAACTATTCCTTTATTTAAATAAGTTAGATAAGAATCCTCAGCTATAATTTCTGCTTTAATTCCTCGTAAAGATTGATGTTGAGCATTAAATACATCTGCATACACTTCCATCCTTCTAGCATCTATCATCGGTATAATGCACCCCTCTGAGATTGATATAGCATTGGCCAAAGATTGTAATGTATCTATGGAAATTAATGGAATATTATTTGCAAAGCAAAGCCCTTTTGCTGCAGAAACTCCAATTCTAAGACCGGTGTAGGATCCAGGGCCTTTACTAACTGCTACAGCATCAATATTTTTAAATGTAAGTTGGCTCTCTTTTAATACGTTCTCTATAAAGGGATGTAAGACTTCTGCATGAGAATAATTCCCATTATTTAATTCTTTTACTGCAATTACTTTGCCTTTACAAGCTATACTTACCGAACAATTTTTTGTAGCTGTTTCTATATTTAAAATAATGCTCAAATCTATTTTTTTTCAAAGATACTTATAAAAAAAACTCACTAAAAGTGAGGCTTAAATTTATATATGTAAACTAATATTTATTCTAAAATTAAGTCACCTGCATAAAACTGAAGTACTTTTGTTTTAAATACATAATCGTATTTAGATCTTATTAAAGTAGCTTGCGCATTTACCAAACGGGTTCTTACTTGATCAAAATCAAACTGTGTCATCGCACCAAAATTATAACGCTCTTGTGCATTTTTGAAAGATTCCTGCTGAGCCTCTAGAGATATTTTTGCAGCTTCATAACTTTTAAGAGCCGTTTTAACATCTAAAAAAGACTGCTCGATGGTTTGTTTTAAATTTAATTTTTCACTCTCTAATCGAGTTTCAAATATACTTTTACTAATGAAAGCTTGTGAAACTCTATTTTTTGTCTGGAAACGATTAAAAATTGGAATACGAATATTAAATCCAAAACCGTATCCTAAGTTATCATTCACTTGATCAAAGAATTCTGTATTACTGAATCCTGGAGGTAAATTTAAATTGTATCCATAATTGGTAGAAAGACCAGCAGAAGCTGTTATAGAAGGTAAAAAATCTGCTTTTGAAATTTCTATACCCAAATTCGCATTTTCAATTGCAAGTTTAGCTCTTTCTATTTCAGGAAGGTTTTCTAAAGATTTTTCATAAATATTATTAGAATCTGTGTAAAACAGGTTTTCTGAAGGAGAACCAACATCTACGGGAGCCACATCAAATCCGTCAGCAGGTACTTGTATAAGTTGAGCTAAATTTAACAGCGCCAAATCTAAGGCATTCTCTTGTGTAATTACAGTTTGTAGATTTGAAGCTGCAGTAGACTCTGTATTTAGAAGATCTCCTTTAGGTATTACTCCAGATTTAAACCTACTTTGTGCCGCTACAATTTGATTTTCACTAATCTGATATTGCACTCTAGCAGCATTTAAATTTTCTTTTGCAAAAAGCACGTTTAAATAACCATTAACTACAAATAAAGAGATATCATTTTCGATTTTCTTTAGATCTAATTGACTAGATTTTACACCTAATTGTGCTTGCTTATAGATATTGGTATTTCTAAAACCATTAAAAACGGTAATACCTGAGTTTAAATTTATAGACCCTCCAAAGAAGCTGGTATTCACCCTATCTTGAGATACAGGATCAAATCCAGTACCAAAATTTAAATTACCTCCTGTATTTCCTGATAAATTGGGTAGAAAGTTACCTTTTGCAATAGCTACGTCAATTTCTGATGAAGCAAGATTTAATTTATTTTGTTGTATTGAAATGTTTTTACTTAAAGCCTCATCTACACATTCTTTTAAAGTCCATTGTTTTTGCGAAAAAGTTGCAATAGACGTAAATAAAACTAGCAGCACTATAGATTGATTTCTCAAAACTTAAATATTTTTTTGGTTGATTAACAGATTCTAATTAACAAATAGAAATGTTTTTGTTTCAATTTATTAGTAAGACGTTTAAAAGTAAAATTTGTTACATTATTTTACTCTTATTGAAATGTTAATTTTTAATTCTCTGTCTATACCTGTATAAAGTAAAGAATAATACACCAATTAATAAATATGGAAAAACCATTAAATAAGTAATTCCGTTATTGACACCCTCTGCCATAGCAATATCTCCAGTTTCTACGACTGCTTTACACATAGCACACTGAGAAAAGCCAATCTTAGGCATTCCTATAAGAAATAGGAATGCTAGTAATCGTCTAACTTTAAACATAGTAAGGAGAAATCATAACATAAACAATAACACCAGTAACGGCTACATATAACCAAATTGGAAAAGTTTTTTTAGCTATTTTTTTGTGATCTTTAAAAAGACCAAGTTTTGCTTTCATATAGGTTAACAATACAAAAGGGATTACGATTATTGATAATACAATATGGGTTACTAGAATAAAATAGTATACATAAGCTATAAGCCCTTCACCTCCAAAAACAGTTGAATCTGAAGTCATGTGATATGCAATATACATTACTAAAAAAGCTAAAGATAGTGCGATTGCAGTTGTATTTAATTGCTCATGTAATTTTTTATTTCCTTTCTTAATAGCTATTACTGATACTATTAGAACCACTGCTGTTAAGCCATTAATAAAAGCATAAATTGGCGGTAAAAAAGTCAAAGGTTCAACATCAAAACCTAATTCTCTTAAGTTGATTCCAAATAAAGCAGCCACTGCTACTGGGATAATAATAGTTAAAACAGTAATAATTTTTTTGTATTTTTTTTCTTGGGCTATATTATTCATTCAATAGTAATTTAATATCTTCTTTTAATTCTTTCATTTGGTCAGGAAAATCTTTATCTCCCAAAGCACTATAATACATTAAGGGATTTCCTAGATCATCTTTTCTAGATCTTATAAAGCCATTCTTATCTACAAGAGCAAATAAACCTGAATGCTCAAAACCACCGTGAGATTCCTCTCCTTTACCAACATACAATTTAAATCCTTTAGTAGATAGTTCGTAAACGACATCTTGAGACTTTCCCGTTAGTAAATGCCAGTTTTTATGGGTAATACCGTTATTCTTTGCATATTCTTTTAAAACAGCTGGTGTGTCAATATCTGGGGTTATAGATATTGATGCAATACCAAAATTTGGATTCCCAAAAAAAGCATTTTGTAATACTACCATTTTTTGATTCATAATTGGGCAAATACTTGGGCAAGTTGAAAAGAAAAACTCAACCACATAGACTTTATCTTCATAAGAAGCGTTGGTTATGGTTTTACCTTCTTGATCTATAAATTCAAAATTAGGTACTTTACCAAACTTTAGTAAACCAGAATCATCAAATCTGTTTACTATTTTAGGAATTGCGTAGATTCCAAATAATAAAATAACAAAAGCAATACCTACATAAGAATACTTTTTTTTCATAAACCTATTTCTTTTCTGCTTGCTTTATTTTTATTTTTTTCTTTAAATGCTGCGTAGTATTCGTAATACAAAACTTTAATATCATCTTTCAGTTTACTTTTTAAAACAGAAACTGAATTTATATTGTAACCATACATTTTACCGTCTTCGCTATCTTCATCTTGGATTCTACCTCTTAAACTACCTTCTCTATCAATTAGGTATACATAATTAGAAGCTAAATTATTTAGAGACTTATTAGTTGCTAGGGCATCATAAAAACCATCTATTTCAGCTTTTGAACTTTCTATAAAAATCCAATTCTTCATATCAGTAAAGCTAGATAGTTTTTCTTTTAATTGTTTTACATAATTGTTTTGTCCTTCAGGGTATACTGCAATAATTTGAAATTGTTTATAATCTAAAAATGTTTTATAAATTTTTTCATTTACAGCTAAAACACCAGGTTGCATTTTTGTGCTCTCAGTTCCTAGGAAACAAATAATAGAAATGTGGTCTTTAAAAGTAATTTGCTTAGTGTTATCTATCTCAGAAATATCTACAATGTTTTTAGTTAAGATAGGAAGCTTTGTAAAGTTATTCGTTCCTGTAGATAAAACTAAAAACAATAGTAAAGGAAAAATAAATAATAGGAATAAAACAACTCTTTTTTTAGTAAAAAACTTCATTTAAAAATACGTTTTAAAAAAGCTAACAAAATTTTAGCCAATATATAATATAGAAAAAGGTGGTAAAAACCACCTTTTAATTTTTTACCAACTAACTAGTGGTGCCAAAGTATCAAACAGATAATTACCTTCTATAAGTAACAATGTTACTAGATAACAGATTAAGAAAATTCCTGTCCAAACGACAGCTCTTCTAAACCATTTTTTTTCTCCTTCCAAATGCATAAAAGACCATGCAATATAATAGGCTTTAAATAAAGTTAGAATAATAAATATCCAGTTTAAAGGGCTAGTCCCTAAAAAGCTTGTTTTGTGTAATAAATCAGGTTTAATAATACCTAATGCTACTTCAACAATAGTAACTACAGATAGTAAAGCAAATACCATCCATATTTTCTTAACGTTTGATTCGTGTGTGTGTGCCATTTGTTGTTAATGTTTTTTATTTATACTAAGTAGAAGAACGTGAATACAAAAACCCAAACTAAATCTACAAAGTGCCAATATAATCCTACTTTTTCTACCATTTCATAATGTCCTCTCTTTTCATATGTCCCTAAAATGACATTGAAAAATATAATGATATTTAACACAATACCCGACAGTACGTGAAAACCATGAAATCCTGTAATAAAGAAGAAAAAGTTAGCAAATATAGTATTCCCATATTCGTTTACCTCTAAGTTAGCACCTTCTACTATTTGTTCAGCTTTTGCTAATTCAGCCAATCCTTTTTCTCTAGAAAAAATATTTTTTTGTTTTTCTTCTAGATTAATTTGTTCGCTTCTAATTAATATAGAAGGGTTTGCTGCATAAGAAGCCTTTATTTGCGCCAAAGAGTACTTAGAAACCTCTTCGCCGCTTTCAAACCATAAACCATTTTTCTTAGTATGGGTTACTCTACCATCATTACGTTCTCCAACAACAAAATCAGACAGAGCGATCTGATGACCGTCTTTAACAAACTGTAATAGTTTACCATCTGTTGTTTTAACCGCTCCATAAGAACCGTTAATAAACGTATTCCATTCCCAAGCTTGAGAACCTACGAAAATTAAACCTCCAATAATAGTAGCAAACATATACCAAGTTACTTTACTTTTCTTCATTTGATGCCCTGCATCAACGGCTAATACCATTGTTACTGAAGAAAAAATTAAGACAAAAGTCATAAACGCTACGTAGTACATTGGAAATTCCCCATGTATAAAAGGAATATGCGTAAATACTTCATCTGCAATTGGCCAAGAATCAATAAATTTAAAACGCGTTAAGCCGTAAGCTGCTAGAAATCCTGAGAACGTTAATGCATCAGAAAGAATAAAAAACCACATCATCATTTTACCATAGCTTGCGCTAAATGGTCTTATTCCACCACCACTCCAAGTGTTTTTTCCGTCTGAAGGTATAGCAATATTTGCTTCCATAAATAATATTTAATTAAAATCTAAAAATTTTGTCAAAATTAATCAATTTTCATCACCTAATAAAATAGAAAAAGAAAAATAGATAAATCCATAATAAATCCACAAAATGCCAGAAAATAGCTCCTAATTCAAAGCCTAATAAGTCTTCTGGCTTGTATTTGTATTTAAAATGATTATAAATAACAACAAACAACACAATAATCCCTGCAAAAATATGAAGTATATGCATAAATGTTATTCCAATAATAAATGAGGTAGACACTGTACTCTCTGGTCCTGTAAAAAATAAACCAATACTTTTTAGTTGATTAAATCCTACATACTGCTGCCAAATGAAACCGACACCTAATATTAAGGTAACAACAACAAGAAGCAGTGATAATGCTCTTTTGTCTTTCTTTAAAAAATACTGAGAAAGGAATAGTGTAAGGCTACTTATTACTATTAAAACTGTACTCACAAAGAAGGCTTGAGGTAAATCAAAATCTACCCAATCTTCTCTTTTCATACTTATTACGTAAGCACTTGTTAGTCCTGCAAAAAACATAACCATACTAATCATGGCAATCCATAACATTGGTTTTGCTGATTTTTTTTGAGCCACTTTATACTCTTGCTCTAATGCTTTTTCTTCTATCATGATCTATTGTAAAAATTTATCAATTACATATATTACTTGTACAATGGTAATGTATACAACACTTGCTAACATCAGTTTTCGTGCATCTGTATTTTGTTCTGTTTTATGTAACTTAACTCCAAAATATAACATGACCAAACCTAATAAAGCAACAATTAATGCAGTAATCGGATGAATATAAAAATCTCCAGATACTTTTAACACAGGAACTACCGAAACTAGAATCATAATTAAAGTGTAAAAAATAATCTGCTTTACAGCATTTTTATCTTTTGTGTTGGTTGGCAACATCATAAATCCAGCTTTTTTGTACTCTTCGTATTGTAACCAACCTATGGCCCAAAAGTGCGGGAATTGCCAAAAGAATTGAATCATAAATAAAACCCCTGCTTCTATACCAAATTTATTAGTTGCTGCTACCCAACCTAACATAAAAGGAATTGCGCCAGGAATAGCACCCACAAAAACAGTTAAAGGCGTCACAGACTTTAAAGGGGTATACACAGAAGTATATAAAAATATAGAGATTGCACCAAATAAAGCTGTTTTTGGATTGATAGCGTATAAAATTGTCAATCCTAAAACTGTAAATAACAAGGCAATAAACATTGCAAAATTGACAGTCATTCTTCCTGTTGGAAGCGGCCTGTTTTTTGTTCTAGTCATTAATGCATCTGTATCTTTCTCAATAACTTGATTGAATGCATTTGATGCACCTACCATAAAAAAACCTCCTAAAGAAAGTAATAAAAGGGTTTTTATACTAACCAATTCTACCGCTAATAAATACCCAGCAACAGAAGAAAAAACAACACTTAAAGACAAACCAACTTTAGTGAGTTGCTTTAGGTCTGACAAAAGGGTGTCCTTTACTATTTTTGTATCTGAAATTACAGTCGAATTCATACTCTACGAATATTTTACAAAGATATTTGATAATTATCAATTTACCTCACAATTCTAAGGTTTTGTGATTTTAAAAGCATAAAAAAACCCACTCAAAGTTGAGTGGGAAAATTGCTATGAAAAAGAAAAGGTATGATCTTTACAATCGCTTTGTAAATATAGTTATAATTATTCAGAAAAATATTTATAATTTTCTTTTTTTTATAAATTTTCCACTTTTTTAAACTTCATAGAAGTCTTTGAAGACAATAATTGTTTTGTGTTTTTAGAGTAATTAAAAAGAGTATCTAAAGAATACTCTGAATTTTTATTAAATATTAGGTGTAATGTATCTTGGTTAAACAAGTAAGAACCATTATAAACGCATCTTTGTTGTTTTTGAATAACCTTTAATTCGAAGTAATTATCTGAAAACAATGACAACTTTCTTATGTTTTTGGAAGTATTTTGAGTTTCAAAAAGACTAATTTTAGTTCTAAATAAATTCTCATCGTGATAATTTAAAAATAAGGACAAAACTATACAATAAATCACGGCTATTAGAACAGGTCTATAATTAAAAAGTTCTTTTTTTAGAGCTATATTGTAAAAATTATTGAATAAAATAACAAGAAAAACGACTATAAAACAGATAATAAAACCTGTAATAATTAACAATTCTTTTACTCCAAAACAGTAATCACTAACATGTATAAGGAGCGTTAAAGGCATTAAAGCTATTGAAATCAGTAATAAATATCTCTTTCTAATTTTCATTAAGTCCTTTGTTCTAAAAAATTGTTTTTTAAATTATTTTCTTGTGTTATTTTTTAGAAAACTAGCTAGTGCTTTTTTTGTGAAATCGGATAGCACCAATTCTCCAGAAACTTGAGCTCTTTCTATTAGTAGTTCTCTCCAATGGTCTGTATTTTCCCAAAACACTTTCTTCATTTCTGCCAATGCTTGCGAATTATAAGATGCCAATTTTTGTGCAAAAAAGTCAATTTCAGTATCTAATTCTTTAATATTCTCATAAACTTTGGCATACAATCCTTTTTCTTTAGCCCAATAAGCATTTTTCCAATTGGTGGCATCTAAAGTCAATTCGCTTAAGGCTGCCAACCCTATTTTACGTTTTACTGCTGGCTCTATAACAAAAGGACCAATACCAATAGTTAACTCAGACAATTTTATGGAAGCTGCTTCTGTAGCTAAAACATAATCACAAGCTGCAGCTAAACCTACTCCTCCACCCACAGTTTTTCCTTGAACTCTTCCAATAATTAACTTGCTACAGGTTCTCATTGCATTGATTACATTTGCAAAACCTGAAAAGAATTGTTTGCCTTCTTCTAAATTACTAATAGCTGCTAATTCATCAAAAGAAGCACCTGCACAAAATGCTTTTTCTCCTTCAGATTTTAATATAATTACAGCAACTGCCTCATTTTTAGAAATGGCATCAAACTCCTTTGCTAAACGATCTAACAACTCACTTGGAAATGAATTACTTGCAGGATGTCCAAACTCTATAGTTGCAACATTTCCTTGAATATTGGTGTACAAACTTCCATTTTGTCTTGTAGTAGTCATGTCTAAAGTTTTATCAAAAGTAGGTTATTAAATATGAAAAATCAATGTAAAAATAAAGTCATTATGCTAGCATAATGACTTTAACGTATTCTTAATAACTTAGGCTAATTTAAAAAAAATTAACCCACAATATTTACAATTTTACCTGGCACAACAATTACTTTTTTAGGTGTTCTGCCTTGCAATTGTGCTTGAGTTTTTTCGTGTGCCATTACTGTTTTCTCAATTTCTTCTTTAGACAAATCTAAAGGAAGCTCTAAAGTAAAACGCATTTTACCATTAAAAGAAATTGGGTAATTCTTAGCACTTTCTACCAAATGTTTTGGTTCGAAAACAGGGAAGGGAGCGGTTGAAATAGTTTTATTATTTCCTAATAAACTCCATAATTCTTCTGTAATATGTGGTGCATAAGGTGATAATAAAACCAATAAAGGCGCTAAAATTTCACGCTTATTACATTTTAAAGCAGTTAACTCGTTTACAGCAATCATAAAAGTAGAAACTGATGTATTAAAAGAGAAATTCTCTATATCCTCTTCTACTTTTTTAATGGTTTTGTGTAAAGTCTTTAACTCTTCTTTGGTTGCTTTTTCTTCTGAAACCTCAAATTGATCTCCATTAAAATACAATTTCCATAATTTCTTTAAGAATGATGAAACTCCAGAAATACCAGAAGTTTTCCAAGGTTTAGTTTGCTCTAAAGGCCCTAAAAACATTTCGAATAAACGCAAAGCATCTGCACCATATTCTGCAACAATATCATCTGGATTAACCACATTGTATTTAGATTTGGACATTTTTTCTACTTCACGTCCAACTTTATATACTTCATTTTCTAAGATGAATTCAGCATTTTTAAAATCAACATTTAGAGGATGCTTTTTAAAACCTTCTATATCTAGTTCATCAGAGGCATTTACCAAAGAAACGTCAGAATGAATAGGCTGAACACTCTTCCCTTCAATTAACCCTTTCGATAAAAACCTATTTGTCCCTTCCTCTCTATAAACAAAAGCAGAAGTTCCTAAAATCATTCCTTGATTTATCAACTTTTTTGCAAATTCATCTACAGGAAGTACGCCTTTGTCAAACAAGAATTTTTGCCAAAAACGTGCATATAATAAATGACCTGTTGCATGTTCTGAACCACCTATATATAAATCAATATTCTGCCAATAGTCTAAATTTTCTTTAGAAGCAATTTCAGTATCATTCTGTGGATCCATATACCTATTAAAGTAATATGAACTTCCTGCCCAACCAGGCATTGTATTCAATTCTAATGGAAACACAGTTTCATTATCAATTAAATCATTGCTCACAACTTTATTTGTTTCAGAATTCCAAGCCCACACATCTGCATTTCCTAAAGGTGGCTTTCCATCTTCTGTTGGCAAGTACTTTTCTACTTCTGGCAAAACAATTGGTAGATGTTTAGCATCAATCATTTGAGGCATACCCTCTTTATAATATACAGGAAATGGCTCTCCCCAATAACGTTGTCTGCTAAAAACTGCATCACGTAATCTGTAATTTATTTTCCCATAACCAAAGCCTCTTTTTTCCATTTCGTAAATGGCCAATTTTAAGGCTTTCTTATATTTTAATCCTGATAAAAAGTCTGAGTTTGCAATGACAGTGCCTTCTTTATCTGCGTGAGCAGCCTCAGAAATTTCTACACCTTCAAAAATATTAGGAATAGGAATATCAAAGTGTTTTGCAAAATCATAATCACGTTGGTCTCCAGAAGGAACAGCCATAACAGCTCCTGTTCCATAAGAGGCTAACACATAATCACCAATCCAAATTTGTACTTTTTCACCAGAAAAAGGGTGAATTGCATATGCTCCTGTAAACGCACCAGAAATGGTTTTAACATCAGCCATTCTATCACGTTCAGAACGTTTTGCAGTAGCTTCTATATAAGCGTTTACTTTATCTTTTTGCTCATCTGTTACAATTTGCGCTACCAATTCATGTTCTGGAGCTAACGTCATAAAACTTACTCCAAAAACAGTATCAGGTCTTGTAGTAAATACATCTATTTTCGCATCAAAACCATCTACTTTAAAAGAAACCATTGCTCCTTGAGAACGTCCAATCCAATTGGTTTGAGAATCTTTAAGTGGTTGTGGCCAATCAATGGTATTTAATCCATCTAACAAACGTTGTGCATAAGCAGAAATTCGCATAGACCATTGTGTCATTTTTTTACGAACAACAGGATGACTTCCTCTCTCTGAAACACCGTTTACAATTTCGTCATTAGCTAAAACTGTACCTAATGCAGGACACCAATTTACTTCTGTATCAGACAAAAATGTCAACCTATATTGCAATAAAATTCCCTCTTTTTGAGTTGTTGTAAATCCACTCCAATCTTCAGCAGTAAAAGAAATAACCTCATCATCACAAACTGCATTTACAGTAGCATTTCCATCTTTTTCAAAAACTGAAATTAAGGTAGAAATGTCTTCTGCTTTGTCTGTATCTTTATTATACCAAGAATTGAATAATTGAATAAAAATCCACTGAGTCCATTTATAATACTCAGGATTTGAAGTACGCACTTCTCTGCTCCAATCAAAAGAAAAACCAATTTGATCTAGTTGTCTTCTGTACGTTTTTATATTTGCTTCTGTAGTTTTTGCAGGATGCTGACCTGTTTGAATAGCATATTGTTCTGCAGGTAATCCAAAAGAATCATAACCTTGTGGATGCAACACATTAAAACCTTTATGACGTTTGTAACGTGCATAAATATCACTAGCAATATATCCTAAAGGATGCCCAACATGCAAACCAGCTCCTGAAGGATAAGGAAACATATCTAACACATAGTATTTAGGTAAATCAGAGCTATTAGAGGCTTTGAATGTTTGGTTCTCTGCCCAATATTTTTGCCAATTCTTCTCTATTTCTTGATGATTGTATTGCATCTTATCTCTATTTTAAGCCTGCAAATTTACGTTTATTCTATGAAAGAATAAATTCGAATTTTAACAATTCTACTCTTACAATCATTTTGTAAATTAGCAACATAAATCTATCCAAAATGAAAAAAATACTTATTGTTTTATTAGTAACTGTTGGCTTAGTTGGTTGTAAAACACCTTCTGAAGAAAAAACAAAAGAGTTAAGCGTAAATTATAAAAAAATTGAATTAGACAATGGTTTAGATGTTGTCTTTCATATCGATAAATCAGATCCAGTTGTAGCTGTAGAATTAATGGTGCATGTTGGTTCTGCAAGAGAAATTGAAGGTAGAACAGGTTTTGCTCATTTATTTGAACACTTACTTTTCTTAGAATCAGAAAACTTGGGTAAAGGAGGTTTAGATAAAATGAGTGCAAGAATTGGAGGTTCAGGTGCTAATGGTTCTACTTCTAGAGATAGAACAAATTACCTACAAACTGTGCCAAAAGATGCCTTAGAAAAAATGATTTGGGCTGAGGCTGACAAGTTGGGCTATTTCATCAACACTGTTACAGACCCAGTTTTAGCAAAAGAAAAACAAGTTGTTAAAAATGAGAAAAGACAAAGTATAGATAACAGACCTTATGGCCATAATCAATATGTAATTGATAAAAATTTATACCCAAAAGATCATCCTTATAACTGGCAAGTTATTGGTTCTTTAGAAGATTTACAGAATGCTACTTTAAATGATGTTAAAACTTTTTTTAGAAAATGGTATGTACCTAACAACTCTACATTAGTCTTATCTGGAGATATAAATATTGAGCAAGCTACAAAATGGGTAAAGAAGTATTTTGATGAAATTCCTAGAGGTAAAGAAATTGAAGCTTTAGAAAAAAGATCGGGTAATGTAACAGAGACAAAGCTATTGTATTATGAAGATAATTTTGCAAGAGTTCCTCAATTAACGATGGCTTGGCCTAGTATGGCACAGTATCATGAAGATTCTTACGCTTTAGAAGTATTAACGCAATATTTAACCAATGGCAAAAAAGCACCTTTTAATCAGGTTTTAATTGATGATTTAAAATTAACATCAAATACTACCATGTACAATTATACTTCAGAATTGGCAGGACAAACTCAATTAATTGTAAGAGCGTTTAATGGTGTAAAACTAGATGAAGTTAAAGACGGAATTCAAAAAGCTTTTGCAAAATTTGAAAAAGAAGGAATTTCAGAAAAAGATTTAAATAGAATTAAAGCTGGCCAAGAAACTCGTTTTTATGGCAGTTTATCTAGTGTTTTAGGTAAAGGTACAGGTTTAGCCTCTTATAATACGTATACTGGTAACCCTGGTTTTGTAACCCAAGACATCAACAGCACCTTAGCTGTAACTGCAGAAGACGTAATGAGGGTGTACAACAAGTACATTAAAGGTAAAAACTTTATTGCAACTAGTTTTGTGCCTAAAAATCAAGCTGACTTAGCCTTAACAGGTTCAACAATGGCCAATATAGTTGAAGAGAAAATTGTTATTGGAGCAGAAGAAAATTTCGACCCAAAGATAGCAGCTACTTATGATAAAACTCCTTCTTCATTTGACAGAAGTATAGAACCTGAATATGGAGCATCTCCTTCACTTGCAGTCCCAGAAGTATATAAAGCGAACTTAGATAATGGGTTAAAAATATATGGAATAGAAAATGACGAAGTTCCTTTAGTACGTTTTAATTTGAGTGTTAAAGGTGGTCAGTTATTAGAGTCTATGGATAGATTAGGTTTAGCAAATTTAACAGCTAGCTTATTAGAAAAAGGAACTGCAAACAAAACTGTACCTGAGTTAGAAGAGGCTATTCAAGAATTAGGAGCTTCTATTAATGTGTATTCAGGAACAGAAAATATTACCATTAGCGCTACTACTTTAGCTAAGAATTATAACAAAACTTTAGACTTAATAAAAGAGATGTTGTTACAACCAAGATTTGATGCTAATGAATTCGATTTATTAAAAAAAGCAACAATTGCACGTTTACGTCAGCAGGAAGCAAGTCCGAATGCTGTAGCTAGAAACGCTTACAATGAATTGATTTATGGCAAAGACAACATGCGTGCTAAAAATAACTTAGGAAGCACAGCCTCCGTAGCAAATATTACTTTAGAAGATGTAAAGAATTTTTACAACACCAATATTTCTCCTTCTGTAGCTAAAATGTTGGTAGTAGGTGATATTTCAGAAGCAGAAGTAACAGCTTCTTTAGAAGATTTAAATGACAATTGGGCTGCCAAAGACGTAAATATTTCTGAATACAAAACACCAGAAGCACCAACTAAGCCTACTGTTTATTTTTACGATATTCCTAATGCAAAACAATCAGTTTTACAATTTGGAGCACCTGCATTAGCAGCAACAGACAAAGACTTTTATCCTTCTACTGTTATGAATTACATTTTAGGTGGTGGAGGTTTTGCTTCTAGATTAACACAAGAATTAAGAGAAGGTAAAGGGTATACCTATGGAATTCGTTCTGGTTTTTCTGGTACAAACGCAAAAGGTGCATTTACCATTTCTAGTGGAGTTAGAAGTAATGTTACTTTAGAATCTGCACAAGCTGTAAAACAAATTTTAGAAGACTATCCAAGTACATTTTCTGATAAAGATCTAGAAACTACAAAAAGCTTTTTAATTAAAAGTAATGCAAGAGCCTTTGAGACATCTAGAGCTAAATTAAACATGCTTTCTAACATGAGTGAATATGGTTGGGAATCTGATTATGTAAAAGATAGAGAAGCTGTTGTAAATAATATGACAAAAAAACAAATTAAAGAACTAGCCAACAAATATGTAAATCCGAATAAGATGATTTGGCTTGTTGTTGGAGATGCAGAAACGCAATTAGACAGAATGAAAGAATTGGGTTATGGAGAGCCTGTACTTTTAAACAAACGTCAAGAAAAAATTAAAGAATAACCTAATAGATTAGAAGTATTGAAAAAGGCTTTCAATATGAATTGAAAGCCTTTTTTAAATTTGATTATAAACAACTTTGATAATTAGAGTTTCTTTGATACAAGGTACTTTGTAAAATACCTGCACTGTAAAATTCTACAATAGTATTATTACAAGAAAACGCCAATTCATAGGTTTTTATATTTCCAAAATGAAAATCCATAGTTAATAGATCTCCAGAAATTATATAATCCTCAGTCCCTGGAATAGCATCCTCTGTAAATTCATTATTTACAGCATAATAGGTAAAACGCTCTCCATTAGAAAAGGTATGCATAACACTTTCTTCAAAACCTTTGAGTAACCATTGATTTGTTTCTAAAATTTCGATTTTATTCTGAATAGTTAATGGTGCCTCTGTTGTGTCATCTTCACAACTAAAGAATACAGTTATCGTTAGTAAAAATAACAGAACTGCTGATTTAATATTCTTCATATTTTAAAGTTTGTAAATAGGGTTATTAATTCACAAAATACAAATTTTTAACTAAAGAATAAAAAAAGAATTCTTTAAACTGTAACTCCACTTGCAGTAACGCTTCTATCAATCTTACGCATTAACCCCTGCAATACTTTTCCTGGGCCAACCTCTATAAATTCAGTTCCTCCATCAGCAATCATTGCTTGTATGCATTGTGTCCATTTAACAGGTGCAGTTAATTGTGCTATTAAATTACTTTTAATGGTTGCTGAATCTGTAATAGCCTTCGCTGCTACATTCTGATAAACTGCACAAGTTGGTTCATTAAAAGTAGTTGCTTCTATTGCTGCTGCCAATTCTTCTCTAGCAGGCTCCATTAAAGGCGAATGAAACGCACCTCCAACTGGTAATAACAAAGCTCTTCTTGCTCCTTTTTCTGTTAATACTTCACAAGCTTTTTTTACAGATTCTAAATTTCCTGAAATCACTAACTGACCAGGACAATTGTAATTTGCAGCTACAACCACTCCTTCCTCTATTGCTGCACAAGTTTCTTCTACAACTGCATCTTCTAACCCTAAAACCGCAGCCATTGTTGAGGGATTTAACTCACATGCTTTTTGCATAGCTAAAGCTCTTTTAGAAACCAAACGTAATCCGTCTTCAAAAGACAAAACACCATTAGCTACTAATGCAGATAACTCTCCTAAAGAATGTCCTGCTACCATTTCTGGTTGAAAAGAATCACCTAAAACTTTAGCTAATATTACAGAATGTAAAAATATTGCTGGCTGTGTTACCTTGGTTTCTTTTAACTCTTCTGCTGTTCCAGTAAACATTACATCTGTAATAGAAAACCCTAAAATATCATTGGCTTTTTCAAACAACTCTTTTGCCAAGTTAGAGTTTTCGTATAAATCTAAACCCATTCCTGTAAATTGTGCTCCTTGTCCTGGAAAAATATATGCTTTCATTGTAAATTATTTATTCGTTGAATTCTTTTTTAAATTTGAAAGCAACAAAAATAACGAAATTTAGTTAGAGCTTCATCTTTAGCATTCTTAGGCTCATTTACAATTCTATCTTCAATCAAAATTTGTAACTTCGTTCATATGAATAAAAAAGACAAACGTGCTGCAGACCTAATTTACCTCATCTTAGCAGCTCTTTTTATAGCTTCTTTAGTAACATCTAACCTAATATTTCAAAAATTTTTTTATTGGCAGCCTTTTCAACTAGAAGTTTTTGACGTAAAGTTATTTGAAGTTTCGGTGGGCTTACTCCCTTACCCAATTACATTTTTAATTACAGATATACTCTCTGAAATTTATGGTAAAAGAAAAGCAAATGAAGTAGTTATTGCAGGTATTTTTGCATCTTTCTTTTCTTTATTAATTATTTACGTTTCTAAAGAAGTTCCAGCAACTTCTTGGTCTCAAGTAAATGATGCTACTTTTATAAAAGTTTTTGGAGCTGCACCTTTAGCAGTTTTAGCATCTATGTTAGCCTACTTGTTTGCGCAATTTATAGATATTAGAGTTTATCACTTTTGGAAAAACCTTACCCAAGGCAAGCACTTATGGTTAAGAAACAACTTTTCTACATTTTCTTCTCAGTTTATAGATACCATGACTGTATTATTGCTTCTTTGTTCTTTTGATATAATAGATTGGAGTAAGTTCTGGGGATTGTTAGTAAGTGGGGCACTTTTTAAAATGATGATTGCTGCATTAGACACACCTTTATTATATGTAGCTGTTTATGCATTTAGAAAACGATTCAATTTAAAAGTTAACGAAGAACTATTAGATTAATTTTTTTTGTAAACTTCTTAAAATTTGTTCGTCTAAAAAAGAAAAAAAAACGTGAAAAAAAAATCGACATTACTTTTTGTATTTATTTCTTTTATAAATGTGCAAGCACAAACCTCAATCTTTTCATATTTATTAGAAAAGCATGTTACCAATGAAGAGATTGTTGACTATGTAGCATTTAAGAATGATGAAGCCCAACTAGACAAATACCTCACCTATTTAGAAAATACAAATCCAGATAAATCATGGTCTAAAAATCGGCAAAAAGCGTTTTGGATTAATGCTTACAATGCATATACCATAAAATTGATTTTAGAAAACTATCCTTTAGGTTCCATTATGGGTATTCAAAAAGAAGGAAAAACAGCTTGGAAGTTTCCTTTTGTAAAAGTAGGTGGTAATACTTATACTTTAGACCAAATAGAACACGATATTTTAAGAAAAAAGTATTTTGACCCAAGAATTCATGTAGGTGTAAACTGTGCATCTATCTCTTGCCCTAAAATTTTAAACAAAGCCTTTACTGCTGGAAATATAGATACTACTTTAGAAATCTTAATGAAAGAATTCATCAATGATTCGTCAAGAAATAAAATCGGGAAAAAGGACATACAAATCTCTTCTATTTTTGATTGGTTTCAGCAAGATTTTACAAAAAATGGTAGCGTAATTGATTACTTAAACAACTATGCAGACATCAAAATTAACGCAAAAGCAAATATCTCATATTTGAAATACGATTGGAGTTTGAACAGTAAATAATTACTATCTTTCAATTTTAAAATAAATTCAATTTATGTCTAAAACATATTATGATGCTGCTGATTTGAGAAAATTTGGCAAAATTACAGAATGGAGTGAAGAATTAGGAAACAAGTTTTTCGATTATTATGGAAAAGTTTTTGAAGAAGGGGCATTAACTGCTCGTGAAAAATCATTAATAGCATTAGCTGTAGCCCACACAGAACAATGCCCTTACTGTATAGATGCCTATACAAAAGATGGCTTACAAAGAGGTATTACAAAACCAGAAATGATGGAAGCCATTCATGTAGGTGCTGCTATTAAAAGTGGTGCAACTTTGGTTCACGGAGTTCAAATGATGAACAAAGTGAACAAATTAGAAATGTAAGCAGCGTAAGGAATTTATACCTTTCAAAAAAAACAATAACTAAAGCAACTCTGAGGTTGTTTTTCTTTTCAAAAAGTAATCATAAAATGTTATTCTGAATTAAATTCAGAATCAAAATAAAAAATAAAAATTATACTGAATCAAATTCAGCATGAAAAAGTCATTAAAAGCCAGAAATAACGATATTGCCAATACTTCTCGTCAATTAGAAATCCTTTCAAACGGAATTTTTTCCGACGGTGAGTTGCCAACATTTGCAGAAAAAATTAAAGAAACCAACCAATTTCCATTACGCCCAAAAAAATTAGAAATTCTTCAAATTAACTTGGGCTATATGTGCAATCAAGTATGTGAGCATTGTCATGTTGATGCTGGGCCAGACAGAAAAGAAATTATGGCTGTTGAAACGATGCAGCAATGTTTGGAGGTTATCAAAAAAACAAAAGCACATACCTTAGATTTAACTGGTGGAGCTCCTGAAATGAATCCTAATTTTAGATGGTTTGTAGAAGAAGCTTCTAAAGCAGGTATTAAAGATTTTATTGTACGTTCTAACCTAACCATTATCAGAGCGAACAAAAAGTTTCACGATTTACCTGAATTCTTTAAAAAACACAATGTTCATATTGTATCTTCTATGCCTCATTGGACACGTGGAAAAACAGATAAACAAAGAGGAGATGGTGTTTTTGACAAATCGATTAAAGCCCTGCAAGAGCTAAATGCTGTGGGTTATGGAATGCCCGACTCTAATTTAAAACTAGACTTGGTATATAATCCTTCGGGTGCTTTTTTACCTGGAGATCAACAAGCTTTAGAAGCTGATTTCAAAAAAGCATTGAACGCTGATTTTGACATTAACTTTCATAGTCTTTTTACCATTACAAATTTACCTATTAGCAGGTTTTTAGATTACTTAATTGCCTCAGAAAATTATGAAGATTATATGTATGCTTTAATAGATGCATACAATCCTGCAGCAGTAAAAAATGTAATGTGTACCAATACCATTTCTATTAGTTGGGATGGTTGGCTGTATGACTGCGATTTTAACCAAATGCTAAACTTAAAAGTAGCTAGTAAAATAAAACACGTTTCTGATTATAATGAAGAATTATTACAAGATAGAAACATTATTATAAACCAACATTGTTATGGGTGTACAGCAGGTGCAGGAAGTAGTTGCCAAGGAACTGTTGCCTAATTAAATATATAAATATCATGAGTTATTTAGAGACTACACACAACGTATATAAAGAAGCAGCTTTAACCCCAGATGTGGGTTTATGTTGTACAACAAATCCGATTTGGGAATTACCAGGATTAAAAATTCCACGAATTATGCAAGAAATGAATTATGGCTGTGGTTCTACGGTTCATGCAAGAGATTTAACCAACAACCCTAAAATGTTATATGTAGGAGTTGGCGGCGGAATGGAGTTGCTACAATTTGCATATTTTAATAGGAATAAAGGAGGCGTTATTGGACTTGACGTTGTTGACGAGATGTTAGAGGCATCTCGTAAAAATTTTAAAATTGCTGAAGAACAAAACAACTGGTTTCAAAGCGATTTTGTAGATCTAAGAAAAGGAGATGCCATGGACTTACCCGTTGAAGACAATTCCATTGACGTAGCTGCGCAAAACTGTTTATTTAATATTTTTAAATCAGATGATTTAAAAAAAGCGATTGCAGAAATGTATAGAGTATTAAAACCTCATGGGCGTTTGGTTATGAGTGATCCTACTTGCGAACAACCAATGAATGATGCTTTACGAAACGATGAACGTTTGCGAGCACTTTGTTTAAGTGGGAGTTTACCAATTGCTGACTATGTGAAAGCATTAACAGATGCTGGTTTTGGGACCATAGAAATAAGAGCAAGAAAACCATATCGAATTTTAGATCCAAAAAATTACCCTACAGACGAATTAATTTACATAGAATCTATAGAAGTTGCCGCTATTAAAGATCCAATGCCTGCAGATGGTCCTTGTATTTTTACAGGAAAAGCCGCTATTTATTTCGGTGAAGAAGATTTTTTTGATGACAATGCAGGACATGTATTGCTAAAAAATCAGCCCTTAGCTATTTGTGATAAAACTGCAGGTGTTCTTGCTGGTTTAGGTAGAACTGATATTTTTATCTCAGAAAGCACATATCACTATGATGGAGGTGGATGTTGTTAAATTAATTCGCAATCAATTGTTATTCGTCTTAAGCTCATAAATCAATCTAAATTTCGAATGGATTTGTTAGTTAATATGAAGGTAAAATCTAAAACAGAAATAATATGAAAAACATTTTAATTCTTTTTTTAGCGATAAGTACAGCAACACTTGGACAAAAAAAATTAGACAAACTTCTTTATAAGTGGAACAAGAGAAATGTACCTTATATGTCAGTAGAAACACTAGCCTTGCCCAAAACAGATGCAGTTTTATTAGATGCTAGAGATCAAAATGAATTTGAAGTAAGTCATTTAAAAAACGCTATACGAGTTGGGTATGATGATTTTAAATTAAAACAAACAATACCCAAATTACCTAAAGATAAAGATGTAAAAATTGTTGTGTATTGCTCGTTGGGTATTCGCTCAGAAACTGTAGCACATAAATTAATGCAAGAAGGTTATACTAATGTGTACAATTTATACGGGGGTATTTTTGAATGGAAAAATGCAAACTTTGAAGTAGTAGATACCTTAGGAAATCCTACAGAAAAAGTGCATACGTTTAATAAAAGTTGGAGTAAATGGCTTCAAAAAGGGAAGAAAGTGTATTGATGATAGACTTTTAGATTGTTGGAGAAATGTTTTTTCATACTAACTACTAAACGCTAATTGAGATATAGTTTTATAAAAAAATGAATAATAACCTTTTATGCATAAAAATCTCTTACTTATTTTTACTAGAAACCCAGAATTAGGGAAAGTAAAAACACGCTTAGCAAAAACAGTTGGTGATGAAACTGCCTTAGAAATCTATAAATTTCTTCTAGAAAAAACTAGAGATGAGTCGCGTAAAGTAAACGCAGATAAAGCCGTTTACTATTCTGTAAAAGCGAGAGACAATGATATTTGGGATGCTCAAACCTATCAAAAATTTGCACAAAAAGGGGAAGATTTAGGGCATAGAATGCAGTATGCTTTTGAGCAAGGATTTAAGGCAGGTTATGAAAAAGTACTAATTATTGGTAGTGATTTATACGATTTATCCTCAGAAAATATCGATTATGCTTTTAATACTTTAGATAATCATGATGTAGTTTTAGGACCAGCAGAAGATGGTGGATATTATTTATTAGGTATGAATACCTTGCATGCATCTGTATTTCGTAAGAAGGAATGGGGTGCTTCCACAGTTCTAAAAGATACCTTAGGAAATTTAACGCATCAACAGGTAAAATTGTTAGAAACTAAAAATGATATAGATTTGTATGAGGATATTGAAAGCATCTCAGAAATTATGAATCGCTTTATCCTCAATAAAAAATAAAATACATTTGCGCATTATGAAAGCAGCACAGTTACAAGAAACAATCACTTTTTTAAAAGAACAAGGCATCACTGCCCCACAAGTAGGTATTGTATTAGGAACTGGTTTAGGAAAACTAGTAGATGATATAGAAATAGTACAAGAGGTTGCTTATGAAGATATTCCTAACTTTCCTATTGCTACAGTAGAATTCCATTCAGGTAAAATTATCTATGGAAAATTGTCAGGTAAAATGATTTTAGTGATGTCTGGGCGTTTTCATTTGTATGAAGGATACACCCCATGGGAGGTTACTTATGGGATACGTACCATGCATAGCTTAGGCATACAGCATTTATTAATTTCTAATGCAGCAGGAGCTATTAATTTAGATTACAAAAAAGGCGATTTAATGTTGATTGAAGATCATATTAATCTACAAGGCAGCTCACCATTAGCTTTTAAAGGCGCTAATGAATTTGGAAACATCTTTGCAGATATGCTAGAACCGTATTCGAAAAAGATGAATACAGCACTAAATTTAATCGCTACCGAAAATAATATTCAACTGCACACAGGAACTTATGCAAGTGTATTAGGGCCTCAGTTAGAAACTAGAGCCGAATATAGAATGTTACAAATTTTAGAGGTAGATGCTGTAGGCATGAGCACTGTACCAGAGGTAATTGTAGCCAAGCAATTAAATTTACCTTGTGCAGCTATTTCTGTTCTAACCGATGAATGTGATCCTAAGAATTTACAACCTGTAGACATTACTGAAATTATTGCTATTGCTGGCCAAGCAGAACCTAAAATGATTATACTATTCAAAGAGGTGCTAGCTAAGTTGTAATTGTACCTTTCTGATTTTGTTTATGAACCACAGCTTTACATCTTTTATTTTAGAAAAAACAGGCGCTACTTCTTTACAAGAAGTGGAACTTATTCAAGAATTATGGAGTGGCTATGGGCACATTAAACGTTTTGCCCTAAAAGGTAGCCCTCTGCAAAGTGTTGTGATTAAAAATGTACAATACCCAAAACAACAGCAACACCCAAGAGGTTGGAACTCCCAATTTGGTCATGAACGCAAGTTAAAATCGTATCAAGTAGAAACAGCTTGGTATACCCAATATGCGCAGCATAGCAAAGCACGTTTACCAAAATGTTATGGTATTCGACAACAAAACAACGAAGTGTGTATTGTCTTAGAAGATTTAGATACTGCTGGTTATATACATCGAAAACAACATATTTCTTGGCAAGGTATTGACAATTGTTTAGCATGGCTGGCCAATTTTCATGCGTCTTACTTAGGTCAAACTCCTCAAAAATTGTGGTCTATTGGTAGCTATTGGCACTTGGCTACAAGACCTCAAGAATTAACAGCCTTAGCAGATGCTCCTCTAAAAAAAGCAGCACCCTTCATAGATCAAAAATTAAACGACTGCATCTATACTACCTTTATACATGGAGATGCAAAGTTGGCCAACTTTTGTTTTTCTGCCAATGATAAAGTAGCTGGTGTCGATTTTCAATATGTAGGTGGTGGTTGTGGTATAAAAGATGTTGCCTATTTTATGGGTAGCTGTTTACCAGAGGAAGAATGCGAACGTTTAGAAGCCGATATTCTTACTAGCTATTTTACCCATTTGCACAAAGTATTAGGCACAGAACACAAAGACTTAGAAGAAGAATGGCGCGCTTTATACCCTTATGCTTGGGCAGATTTTCATCGTTTTTTAAAAGGTTGGAGCCCAGGTCATTGGAAACTAAACTCTTATAGTGAACGCATTACTCAAAATGTAGTTAAAGAACTTTCTAATGGACTTTAATGCATTAGCCGATATTGCCACAAAGGCTGCTTTAGAAGCAGGCAAGATAATACAGAGCGCTTTACATAAAACAATTGATGTAAAACACAAAAAAGGAGGCAACACTTTAGCATCGCAAGTAGTCACTTCTGTAGATAAAGCCTGCGAAAAAATAATTCTCAAATATTTGACACCTACCTGTAACAAATACAACCTTGGATTATTGACTGAAGAAACAGAAGACGACCAAAGCCGATTTATAATGGACTATTTTTGGTGTATAGATCCTTTAGATGGCACGTTAGCCTTTATTAACAAACACCCAGGTTTTTCGGTTTCCATAGCATTAGTTTCTAAAGAAGGAATTCCTGTTATTGGGGTAGTTTTAGACCCCAGTACCGACACCTTGTATGTGGGCATAAAAGACCAAGGAGCCTTTAAAAATGGAAAACGCTGGGTATTAACTCAACCTAAAAACACACTTACCTACGTTACCGATAAAACCTTAGCAAACACCCCACAAAAAGAACAAATTTTAGGGCATATTGAAAAGCACTTAAAAGAATTGTGTTTAACACAATTTAAGGAAGTTTCGGGTGGTGGAGCTGTGTTGAATGCCCTTTTAGTAGCAGAACACAGACCAGCACTACTCATAAAACCCACCAAAACAGCTCTTGGCGGAGGTAGCCTTTGGGATTTTGCAGCAACTGTTTGTATTTTTAAAGAATTGGATTTAAAAGCCACGTCTTATATCGGTAGACCTTTAGATTTGAACTCTAAGACTAGCACTTTTTTAAATACACAGGGAGTGTATTTTGGTGCTTTTTAATAATTAATTAAATTTTCTTAGAGGGAATTATTGCATTTTGTATATTTGCGGGTATAATGGAAAAGTATTTTAACATCATAAAAAACTCATATTCAGGCTACTGGAACTACCTTAAAAATTCGATATTGTTCGAATTGAATTGGGAAAATTATTTTTATGGTCTACTGCTTATTTCTTTTGTTGTTTGGGGATTAGAGGCTTTATTTCCTTGGCGTAAAAGTCAATCTTTATTTCGTAAAGACTTTTGGTTGGATATCTTTTACATGTTCTTTAACTTTTTTATTTTAAACCTTATTGTACTCATTGCCTTATCGAACACTGCAGCCGAAATTTTTAATGATGTGTTAGGGGTGACAGGCTTAACTCTTAGTAGTTTGCAGTTGCTAGATTTAAATAGCCTAACTTTTTTACTACGTATCTTTATTTTCTTTATTGTAGTCGATTTTAC
>Ga0233438_10000353_pt1 | contig 61319 bp, 51 predicted proteins | sample SI_123_September_FD_182720 | JGI IMG/M metagenome (GOLD analysis project Ga0233438, IMG submission 182720) | Seawater microbial communities from Saanich Inlet, British Columbia, Canada - SI_123_September2016_10_MG | ecosystem: Environmental > Aquatic > Marine > Inlet | place: Canada: British...
CCCGGTAAATTAAAACCTAATATTTGTGCTGTGTTTCCCATTAACATTTCTGCTCTTTCCATTGCCCAAACTTTATTACTACTACCAGTATTATCGGTCATGTAGTAACCGTCACTCCAAACAGATAACTTTTGGTAATCACTAATAGCTCCAATATTATAGTTGTACCAACCGTCATTAATTGGATCTGGTCCATCAGACACCGCAACTTGCGCACCACCTCCTAAAAAAGTAATGACCCATCGATCTGCAGCTGCATCATAGGATGCTGTTAAGTCACAACATCCGCTACTTGGAAATATGGTAGGGTTTGGACTTAAAGGCCCTGCTAAAAGCGCTCCTGATTTATCGTAGATTGCAAAACCAGTATTGAACACTACAAATACATGATTAGGACCTACTGCCATAGAAGGGTCTGTAGGAGAGGATCCAGAAGTATAGGCATCAAAAACTATTGTTGGAGGAGCTACCCGAACGCTTTGAGAAGATTCGTGGGCATTTCTAACAAAGTAATCATTTTGTGTTTGTCGGTCTTTTCCAATAATAACCGTATTTCCTAATGATCGTTTATCGGCTGCTTCTTTGACAACATCAACATATGGAGGCAGATCAGCTAGCCTCGAAGCAATTGAGGGAATATATTCAGGAGTCACCTCAACTGATATATTGGCTTGCATTGCTACATTAGGTGTAGATTCTTGAGCATTTGAATTAATAGCAAATACAAACAAGAGAAACAATAAAAAATAATTTTTTAAGTTCATTAGTTTATTTTTTTAATTAATAGTTTATTAATGTGTTTCCAAAAGTAACATCTATTCTTTAAAAAACAAAAAAAATAATATAAAACAGGCAATTAGTTGTAATTTTCAAGCGTTTTTATGGTTTTTTAATGCATTTATTTGTATTTAACAAGCATTGCTAAGGTAGTTCATCAAAAAAATATAAAAACGCAATAAACATTCAATTCACTCTTCACACTATTCTATTTTTCTTTATTAATTATTTGAAATATTTAAAAAATAGCAAAGTTATGTTAGAATTTATAGAAATCCATTGTATTTAAATTCCAGTTTAATATAAATCAGTTTATTTTCATTAAAAAAGGTATATTAATTGTAATTTTATAGGATACGTATAATTTACAATGAAAGAATTAAGTGTGTATTTATTAGTTTTTTTTTGCGTGACGTCCTGTTGTACAATTCAGAAAACAACATTCAATGACAAAAAAATTGATTCGCAGGAAATGATTATGAAAGGATTTTTAGAAGCTAAAATTTCTTTATCCAACAAAGATGGTGATTGCCCAGTTACTCTAGTAGTTAATGGTAAAAATGGAACCTATTATTTGGACCCTATAAATCTTGATGAAAAATATCATATGGATGGTCTAATCGTATGGATTAAATACAATGGTTTAAGAAGAATGAATCGTTGTCAAAAGGCCAACCCCATAACTATTAATGAGATTGTTACTGATTAATAAAGGCTCTATAGGTTAACTCAACCATTCACTATAAGCAATAGAGTTCCTAATCTTATTTGAAATGTCTGATATTAATATTCGTTCTTGTTTCATGGTGTCTCTATCTCTTATGGTTACCGTTTGATCTTCTTTTGTTTGATGATCTACTGTAATACAGTAAGGTGTCCCCAACGCATCTTGACGACGGTATCTTCTGCCTACTGCATCTTTTTCGTCATAAAGAACATTATAATCCCATTGCAAATCTTCAATAATTTTCTTTGCAATTTCCTGCAAACCATCTTTTTTTACCAATGGAAAAACTGCCGCTTTTACAGGAGCTACTATTGTAGGAAGTTTTAATACCACCCTCGAGGATCCGTCTTCAAGTGATTCTTCTTTTAATGATTTGCTAAATATCGCTAAAAACATTCTATCCAGTCCAATAGAGGTTTCAACGACATAGGGAACGTAATTTTTATTTTGTTCATGATCAAAAAACTGGAGCTTCTTGCCAGAATGCTGTTCATGAGCTTTCAAATCAAAATCTGTTCTGGAGTGAATCCCCTCTAATTCTTTAAATCCAAACGGAAAATTAAACTCAATATCGCTGGCAGCATTAGCATAATGAGCTAGTTTTTCGTGATCATGAAAACGATAATTTTCTTCTCCAAGCCCAAGTGAATGATGCCATTTTAAACGAGTTTCTTTCCAATATTCGTACCATTTCATTTCATCTCCGGGTTTTACAAAAAACTGCATTTCCATTTGTTCAAACTCTCGCATTCTAAAAATAAATTGTCGCGCTACAATTTCGTTCCTAAAAGCTTTTCCTGTTTGAGCTATTCCAAAAGGAATTTTCATTCTTCCCGTTTTCTGAACATTTAAAAAATTTACAAATATTCCTTGTGCGGTTTCTGGCCTGAGAAACAAATCGGTTGCCGTTTCTGCAGATGCTCCTAGTTTCGTTCCAAACATTAAATTAAATTGCTTGACATCGGTCCAATTTTTTGATCCTGATAAAGGATCAGCGATACCTAGCTCTTCTATCAGAAGCTTAACATCAGCTAAATCTTCGTTATCAAGTGATTGAGCCATCCGTGCTAAAATATCTTTTTGCTGAGCTTTATATTTTACCACTCTAGGGTTGGTAGTTACAAACTCCTCTTCATTAAAACTGTCCCCAAAACGCTTTTTTGCTTTGGCTATTTCTTTTTGGGCTTTTGTGTTTAATTTTTCGCAATAATCTTCAATTAAAACATCTGCGCGATATCTTTTTTTAGAATCTTTATTATCTATTAAAGGATCATTAAACGCATCAACGTGCCCGGAAGCTTTCCAGGTAGTTGGGTGCATTAAAATTGCCGCATCTATTCCAACAATATTTTGATGCATAAACACCATACTGCGCCACCAATACTCACGAATATTCTTCTTTAACTCCACTCCATTTTGAGCATAATCATAGACAGCACTAAGGCCGTCATATATTTCACTTGACGCAAATATATACCCGTATTCTTTTGCGTGTGATACTACTTTTTTAAATAAATCATCGTTTGCCATAGCGCAAAAATAAAAAAACCGTTACGATTAGTTCGTAAGGGTAGCAATTATTTATTTTAAATATTATTTTAAAATCATTTTTGAAGTTGCAATTAATGTTGAGCCATCAAATACATTTATATTATACAAGCCTTTTAATAAATCTTCTTCCTTGCTATTTACCAAAACACATACATCTAACTCTTCTTTTTCATAAAAAACTTTTGTTGAGATGCTGTAGTTGAGTGTTCCATTTTCAAAATTTAATACTTCCCTTTCACCCAACAAATTATTTTTAGGATTGATTACTTGAATATAAAGCAGTTTATCTTCTTTTTCAGCAATTTCATTAGGAGCTAACGCAAAACATATTCTAATTTTATTTGCTCTTCTTGATCTTTGAGTGTCAATGATTTTTCCATTGTTTTTTATAATGACTCCTGAACCTCTTAAATTAATTGCTTGGACTACAGATCCAGTTTTAATTTTATCAGACAATACTTGGTTTTTTTTGGAAATAGAATCAGCAAACTTTTTGGTTTCGTCAAGTTCCAGAAAAGCATTATCTCTTTCTGCCACAATTAGTTTATTAACTGCTATTAAACTATCTGCTCTTTTAAACAATAAAGATCTTTCGTCTTTCAGTCTCCCAATTTCGTTTCTATAACGTTTAATTAACGCAATGTTAGCCTCTGAATCTTTAACTCTAATCAATAGCGCTTCAATTCTTTTTTTTGCTTCAATAAGCTCTTTATCTTTAATTTCGTTGTCTTGAATAACTTTATTATAATCGGCGATTAGATGCTCTAAATCTGATTCAATATCAAATTTTTCGCTTTTCAAAATTGTTATTGTATCTTTATTATCGTTATATAATTTTCCTGTATAAACAGCCAATACAACTAAGAATAGTGCCAACACCCCAGCTATCACCTTAAATTTATTGTTGTTCTCCTCTATATTCATGATTGTTTTGTTTTATGTTTTTATTAAGCAAATCTTACATCTGTAATTTATATAACGTCAAAAAACATATATATATATACTTATGATAAATCTTTTATTCCCAAAGGTTTGTGCCGCATGCAAATCACTACTTTTAACAGAAGAACTACTTGTCTGTACAATGTGTAGACATTCCCTCAGCGTAGTAAGTAATCAAGACTTTGGAGAGCCCATAATAAAACAATTGTTTTTTGGAAAAATAGCGATTCAAAATGCATCTACTTTATTAAAATTTGAAAAAAGAGGAATTACACAAAAACTATTACACAGTCTAAAATACCGAGGAAAAGAAGATTTAAGTTCTTTTTTTGGTAAGTGGCTTGGTAGTGACCTCAAAAATAGTCCCCGATATAAAGAGGTTGATCTTGTAATTCCTGTCCCATTAGATTCAAAACGATTAAAAAAAAGAGGGTACAATCAAGCGGAGGGCTTTGGAGTCGAAATTGCAAAAGCACTCCAAATTCCATATTTAGATACGATTTTGTTTAAAGAGTCCAGAGCAAAGTCTCAAGTTTTTAAAAAACGTTTTAATCGATTTCAATCAGAGAGTGTTTTTAAGGTAGCCCAGCCAAAATTATTAGACAAGAAACATATTTTGCTTGTAGATGACATCATTACAACTGGCGCAACTATCGAAAAATGTGCTCAGCAATTATTTAAAAGTAAACAAGTAAAACTTAGTCTCGCAACCATAGCAATCGCTTGAATATTTTCTTTATTTTTGTGATTATGATGCAACGTATAGTTTATATTTCAACATTATTTTTGATAGCCTTAACTACTGTAAATTGTGCAAAAAGAGGCAATCCGTCTGGTGGGGTTAGAGATTCTATTCCTCCTGTAATTATTAAAATTAATCCCGAAAACTACAGTACAAATTTTAATGAAAAAGAAATTAAAATTTATTTTGACGAATACATTAAGCTAAAAGACATCAATAAGGAGCTTATTATTTCGCCACCTTTAAAATACCAACCAGAAATCACTCCCTTAACCATTGGAAAGTTCATAAAAATTAAATTAGGGGATACATTAAAAAAAAATACAACCTACTCCTTCAATTTTGGAAAAAGTATTGTAGATAATAACGAAGAAAATAAGTTGGAATATTTTAGATATGTAGTATCAACAGGAAATTACATTGATAGCTTAAAGTTGAAAGGTGCCGTTAACGATGCATTACTATTAAATACGGAGGAGACCACGACGGTCATGCTGTATGAAATAAATGAATCATTTAATGACTCTATTATTTTTAAAGAAAAACCCAATTATATAACCACTATTGAAGGCTCCTCTCAAGATTTTGAGTTAACAAATTTAAAAGAGGGAACCTATTTGTTAGTAGCACTTAATGACAAGTCGAATGACTACTTATTTCAACCAAATTACGATAAAGTTGGCTATTTAGAGGACTTTATTTCCATCCCAACAGATAGCAGTTATTCCCTTAAAGTTTTTAAACAGAAGGTGCCATATAAATTAGAAAAACCAAAGCACGATGGTAAAAATCACATACTATTTGGTTACACTGGCGAGGCAAAAGATTTAAAGGTTGATTTAATATCAAATGTCCCTGACGATTTTAAAAGTATCGTTTATAAAGATTTTAAATCTGACAGTTTACACTATTGGTTCAAGCCTTTTATCGAAAATGATTCTTTAATTTTTTCAGCAATTAACGGTAACCTTAAAGACACTCTTATTGTGAGAATGAGAGATCTCTACAGCGATTCTCTGGATATAAAAGCTCTTAATTCTGGTATTATTTCTCCATTAGATACTTTAAAATTTTCTTCTAAAACACCTTTAACCTATTTGGATACTGAAAAGATTAGCCTTATCAACAAGGATTCTATAACCATTCCTTTTCTTGGAAAAATTGATTTTGAATACAACACTGCTTCATTAAGTTTTGATATTGAAGAATCACAATCCTATAAAATTCAATTACTACCTGGTGCATTTATAGATTTTTTTGAAAATACAAACGACACTATTTTTACTTCAGTTAGAACAAATGAACTATCCGATTATGGTTCATTAACCGTAATTTTAAATGAGCCTAGTCAATTTCCCGCAATAGTTCAATTGGTAAACACAAAATTTAAATTAATTCGAGAACAATTTATTGAAACTAATGAAAAAATATTGTTTGATTATATCCATCCAGGAGAATATTACATCAGACTTATTTACGATGAAAATGGGAACAAAAAGTGGGATCCTGGAAATTATTTGGAAAAAAAACAGCCGGAAAATGTTATTTATTACCCCACAAAATTAGAAATTCGAGCTAACTGGAGTTTGATAGAAACTTTTAATTTAGAGTGAAGTGATCTCTATCGGATAAAAATTGAAAATGTGCTCTTTTTGATTCTATATGTGTCTTTTCTAGAATTATGGTTTCAGAAAAATTACCTTCATAATTTTCAGTGGTAAGCTGCTTTCCTAAAACATCATAAATTGCCGAGTGACCGTTGTAATCAATAGTATTTTCATCTTTTCCTGTTCGGTTAACACCAATACAATAAGCCATGTTTTCAATTGCTCTTGCTCTTAATAAAGTATCCCAAGCGTAAATTCTCTTTTGGGGCCAATTGGCAACATAAATAAGAATGTCATAGTTATAAGTATTTCGGGACCAAACAGGGAATCTTAAATCGTAACATATTAGAGGGCATATTTTCCATCCTAAAAAATTAATGATTAAAAGGTTCTTGCCGGAGGTATAAGTTCGATGTTCATTAGCTAAAGTAAAAGTATGTCGTTTATCGTAAGTGTAATGATTTCCATTGGGTTCAACGAAAAACAGTCTATTGTAAAAAAAATTTTTTTCAGAAACTATAAAGCTACCGACTATAGCACTATTTTTTTTGTTAGCTTGATTTTTCATCCAATCAAGTGTTTTACTACTTTCAGCTTCTGCAAGAGCTAATGCATTCATTGTAAAACCAGTGGTGAACATTTCTGGTAAAACGATTAGATCCGTTTTCTCAGCAATATTATTTATTTTTTCAGAAAACATTCGTCGATTTGCATCTGGGTTTTCCCAAAATAAGTCGGATTGAAGGATGGTTACTTTTAATTCATTTCGCATATGTAAAAATAGTTAAAAGTATTTTATAACTTATTTTCAACACGTTATTTCTGTTTCGTATTTAAATTTTTGCGTTCTTTATTAGATAGCATTGATAATTTTAGCAGCAGAAATTAATACCTCGTTTGTTTTAGCAAAACAAACACGTATTTGCTTATCATCTAATCTGTTTTTATTGAAAACAGAGACTGGAATGGTTGCAAGTTTGTGTTCTATTGTCAATTTTTCTGTAAAATCTATATCACTCAATTCAGCGATATCAGAAAAGTTTAGCATCTGAAAATAAGTACCTTCAGAGGGAGTGTATTTAAATTTTGAGTCTTTTATTAATTCTAAAAAGAGATCTCTCTTCTTCTGATAAAACCGAGAAAGATTCAAATAATTTTCAGGTGTAGCGAGATAAATAGCCAATGCTTTTTGAATGGGATTATTTACACTAAAAACATTGTATTGATGAACCTTTTTAAACTCATTCATTAAGGGTTCAGGCGCTAAACAGTATCCTATTTTCCATCCTGTATTATGAAATGTTTTCCCAAACGAGGCCACCACAAAACTCCTTTTTGATAGTGCTTTAAATTTTGAAACACTGTAATGAATTTGTTGATCAAAAATAATATGCTCATAAACTTCATCACTTAGAACAAACAAATTATACTTTTCAGTTAACTTTTGAAGTTGAAGTAAATCATCTTTCGAAAAAACAGCCCCACTGGGGTTGTGAGGAGTGTTGATAATGATAAGTTTGGTATGATTGTTAATTTGATCTTCAACTTTTTCCCAATTTGGCTTGTAAAATGGAGCCTCTAATTGAACAGCTCTAGTTTTACCGCCAAAAAGCTCTATTGTTGGTTCATAGCAGTCATAAGCGGGGGTAAATATAAGTACCTCATCATCTTTTTTTACAAGCGCAGCCAACACGGTAAATATAGCTTGAGTTGCTCCAGCAGTGATCGTTATTTCTTTATCAATATTGTAAACACAGGAATGTAATAATTTAACTTTTTCGCAAATTGCTGCTCTTAAATCTATATCACCTGGCATCGGAGCATATTGATTAAATCCATCTTTCATCGCTTTATTTACGAGTTCAATTAAAAGGGGGTCACTCTCAAAATTCGGAAATCCTTGAGAAAGATTTAATGCTTGGTGATCAGCAGCCATTTTACTCATCACTGAGAAAATAGAGGTGGTGACATTTGGAAGTTTAGATATCATTAAGGCTACTAAAATTAAAAATAAGAATCATCGAAATATAACCGATGTTATAAAATTTACTTCAAGATAAGTAAAATAATAGTAGGTTAAAAAAAATGGTAATTAATAGCAGTTTTTAAATTAGCCTTTTATGCTAGCTTTTAAAAATTCTCTATTCATCCGTGCGATATTTTCCAATGAAATTCCTTTTGGACATTCTATCTCACATGCACCGGTATTTGTACAGTTACCAAAACCTTCTAAATCCATTTGATGAACCATATTCATCACTCGGTCTGTTGCTTCTACCTGTCCTTGAGGCAAAAGTGCATACTGAGAAACTTTAGCACCAACAAATAGCATTGCTGATGAATTTTTACACGTAGCCACACAAGCCCCACAACCAATACACGTTGCTGCATCCATTGCTTTATCGGCTGCTGTTTTTGAAATAAGAGTCGCGTTAGCATCCTGCGTATTTCCAGATGTATTTACTGAAATATAGCCACCAGAATGCTGAATTCTGTCAAATGCAGAACGGTCTACTACTAAATCTTTTATAACAGGAAAAGCAGCAGCTCTAAAAGGTTCAATGGTAATTGTATCCCCATCTTTAAACATACGCATGTGAAGTTGGCATGTTGTTACCCCCCTGTCTGGGCCATGTGCTTCACCGTTAATATACATGGAGCACATTCCACAAATTCCTTCTCTACAGTCATGATCAAAGGCTACGGGTTCTTTTCCTGACGCAATTAATTGTTCGTTAAGAACATCCATCATTTCTAAAAAAGACATATGTTCTGAAATTTCAGTCACTTTATAATCGACCATTTTCCCTTTGTCGCTTGCGTCAAGTTGACGCCAAATCTTAAGTGTTAAATTCATGCTATCTTTTTTATTTATAACTTCTTTCTTTAACTTCTATATTCTCATAAGCCAAATCTTCTTTGTGCAAAACCGCATTTTTTGGCTCCCCTTTATATTCCCAGGCTGAAACAAATTGAAACTCTTTCATTCTTTTTGCTTCCCCATCCTCAGTTTGATATTCTTCTCTAAAGTGACCTCCTGCAGATTCTTCTCTTACCAAAGCATCTTTAGCAAACAATTCACCCAACTCTAGAAAATCTGCAACCCTTCCAGCTTTTGCTAACTGCTCGTTGTATTCGGTTGCAGTTCCGGGAACTAGAACATTTTTCCAAAAATCCTCTCTTAATGCTGATATTTCCTGAATAGCTTCTTCTAAACCTTCTTTATTTCTAGACATTCCACATTTATCCCACATAATCTTACCTAATTTCTTATGGTAATGGTCTACAGAATGAGTTCCTTTATTGTTAATAAGGAAATTAATTCTCTGTGAAACTTCTTTTTCTGCAGCATCAAATTCAGGAGTATCTGTAGAAATTTTACCAGTTCGAATATCGTCTGATAAATAGTCTCCAATGGTGTAGGGTAGAACAAAATAACCATCGGCCAAACCTTGCATGAGGGCAGAGGCCCCTAATCGGTTTGCTCCATGGTCAGAAAAGTTTGCTTCTCCAATTGCATAACAACCAGGTATGGTTGTCATTAAATTGTAATCAACCCAAACGCCCCCCATGGTATAATGCACGGCTGGATAGATCATCATAGGAGTTTCATATGGGTTTTCATCAACAATTTTCTCATACATTTGAAAAAGATTTCCATATTTAGCACGGACTATTTCTTGGCCTAATTGTTTTATTTTCTCTGGAGATGGATTTGAAATATTTTGGATTTTTGCCTGTTCTGAGCCATAGCGAACAAAAGAAGCTGCAAAATCTAAATATACTGCTTCTCCGGTAGCATTGACTCCAAAGCCAGCATCGCAACGTTCTTTTGCTGCCCTTGAGGCTACATCACGCGGAACCAAATTTCCAAATGCAGGATATCGTCTCTCTAAATAATAATCCCTTTGCTCCTCTGTTAAATCGGTTGGTTTTAATTTTCCTTCACGAATGGCCTTCACATCCTCTAAATTTTTTGGAACCCATATTCGGCCATCATTTCTTAAAGATTCAGACATCAAGGTTAATTTTGACTGATAATCTCCTGAACGTGGAATACAAGTTGGATGAATTTGAGTGTAACATGGATTTGCAAAATACGCTCCTTTTTTATGAACTTTCCAGCCAGCTGTTACGTTGGATCCCATTGCATTGGTAGACAAGAAATAAACATTCCCATACCCTCCAGATGCGATCACTACAGCATGAGCAGAATGTCTTTCAATTTCACCTGTAACCAAATTACGTGCGATAATTCCTCTTGCTTTACCATCTACCACAACAACGTCTAACATTTCATGTCGATTAAACATTTCAATCTTCCCGCGAGCAATTTGACGATTCATTGCAGAATACGCTCCTAGTAATAATTGTTGACCCGTTTGTCCTTTGGCATAAAAGGTTCTAGAAACTAGAACACCTCCAAAAGATCGGTTATCTAAAAGGCCTCCATAATCACGAGCAAAAGGAACTCCTTGAGCTACGCATTGATCTATAATATTGGCAGAAACCTCAGCTAATCGGTAAACATTAGCTTCCCGAGAACGATAATCGCCACCTTTAACCGTATCATAAAATAATCTGTAAGTAGAATCCCCATCTCCCTGGTAATTTTTTGCTGCGTTGATTCCTCCTTGCGCTGCTATGGAATGTGCTCTTCGAGGGGAATCTTGATATGCAAATGACTTTACATTATATCCTAATTCTGCTAGAGTAGCAGCAGCTGAACCTCCCGCTAAACCCGTACCAACAACAATAACATCAATATGTCGCTTGTTTGCAGGATTAACCAAATTAATCTGATTTTTATAATCTGTCCATTTATCTTTCAATGGGCCATGAGGTACTTTTGAATTTAACGCCATAATAGTATACGATTAATGGTTTAAGTGATGGTAAAGTGCAATAAAAATAAACCCTAAGGGGATTATAATCGAATATACTTTCCCAATATTTTGAAATATTTTTTTTCTTCCAGCGTTGCCTCCCATTGACTGAAAAGCAGAGGTAAATCCATGTGCTAAGTGGAACCCCAGGAAAATAAATGCTACAACATAAGCACCAACTCGTATGGGACTTGTAAATTTATGAACTAGTTCTTCATGATAACGAAATCCTTCTTGTCCATCGATCATTCCGCTCCAATCTCCTTGAATAAATTTTGTATTAATTTCTGGAAACCAAAAGTCAATAAAATGCAATGCAATAAAAGCTAAAATGGTCACCCCACTCCATATCATATTTCTACTCATCCAAGTAGAATTTGCAGCGCCATTATTTTTAGCATATGATTTTCCGTTTGCTTTATTATTTCTTAACTCTAGGATAAAACCCATTATAAAATGAAAAACAACAGCGAAAATTAAAACCGGCTGCAATACAAACTGAACCAAAGGGTTTGTACCCATAAAATGAGAAACTTCATTAAAAATTTCTGGGCTAAAAACTGATAAAACATTGATTGTTAAATGTTGTAACAAGAAAAACATTAAAAAGAACGCAGAAAGTGCCATCGCTACTTTTCTTCCAATTGAGGTGGATAAAATTCCCATTTATAATTTTTTTTAGATGCACAAAATTACGGCTCAAAGTAAAAACCACCAAACTTTATGGTTTGTTTTCTAGCGTATTTAGAATTATTATTAATTGCACAAAAAAAATATAAGCTCCAAAATTCTTGTGGATATAAAGTCCAGAACCAAATCATTGAATACAATGAAAAAGCAAGAAAATAAAAAAGTGCTAGAAACAATAAAAAAAGAGATACTTTAATTAATTTTGAATAAAATAATTAAAGGTAATATTATGAAATATCATCCCATTGATTCTAAACTATTTGTAAAAAACCGATCAAATTTTATGGCTCAAATGAAAGCTAATAGTTTGGCAGTTTTTAATAGCAATGACATCTATCCAATTAGTGCTGATAGTACGATGCCCTTTCAACAACACAGAGATATATATTACTTAAGTGGCGTCGATCAGGAAGAAAGCATCTTAGTAATGTTTCCAGATTGCCCTAATAAAAAACATCGCGAAATTTTATTTCTAAAAGAAACCAATGATCATATCGCAGTTTGGGAAGGAGAAAAACTAACAAAAAAGCGTGCTTTTGAAGTAAGTGGTATAAAAACAGTTTACTGGTTACAAGATTTGAAGAAAGTACTGGCTGAACTAATGGCTCAATCTGATACCGTTCATATTAACACCAATGAACATTATAGAGCATCCATCGAAACTGAAACAAGGGAAGATCGTTTTACCAAATGGCTTTTAAACACATATCCTGCACATAAAGTTGAAAAAAGCAATCCCATTTTACAGAGGTTACGTTCCATAAAAGACCCCATAGAACTTGACTTATTACAAAAAGCTTGCAACATCACCGAAAAAGGAATGCGACGCGTATTAAAATTTATTAAACCTGGAGTTGCGGAGTACGAAATTGAGGCAGAATTTATTCACGAATTTCTCAGAAATCGATCTAAAGGATTTGCCTACACTCCTATTATCGCAAGTGGTAACAATGCCAATGTGCTTCATTATATCGAAAACAATCAGATTTGTAATGATGGTGATTTAATTTTATTAGATGTTGGTGCAGAATATGCTAATTATAGCAGTGATATGACACGTACAATCCCTGTAAACGGTCGATACTCAAAACGACAAAAAGAAGTTTATAATGCCGTAAACAATGTTAAGATAAATGCAACCAATATGTTAATTCCAGGAACTATTTGGGCAGATTATCATAAAGAAGTAGGAAAACTTATGACTTCCGAATTATTGGATTTAGGCCTACTTGATAAAGCAGATGTTCAAAACGAGGACCCTAACTGGCCTGCCTATAAAAAATATTTTATGCATGGCACCTCACACCATATGGGATTAGACACTCATGATTACGGATTGTTATGGGAGCCTATGAAAACAAATATGGTTTTTACAGTAGAGCCCGGAATTTATATTCCAGAGGAGGGTTTTGGAATTCGACTAGAAGATGATGTTGTTATCCAAGAAAAAGGAGCCCCACTCAACTTAATGAAAAATATTCCAATAGCGATTGAAGAAATTGAGGATATTATGAATTCCTAGAAAAATAAAATAAGCTTTTAAAACGGTTTAATTATATTCATTGACTGATATTTAGATCGATTAAATAATGATAGCACAGTTTAAAAATTCCTCCATACATTATTCGATAACTGGAAAAGGAAAATGTATTGTTTTATTACATGGATTTTTATTAAATACCGGTATTTGGTCTGATTTAATTCCGCTTCTCTCCAAAAAGAATAAAGTCCTAGCTATCGATCTTCCAGGACATGGAAAAAGTGATTGTATTGGTGAAATACACAGTATGGAGCTATTAGCAGATTTAGTTAATTTTATTTTAGAAGAGAATAATTTAACAACTACAAGCCTAATTGGTCATTCTATGGGAGGCTACATCGGTTTGGCCTTTACAGAAAAATATTTATCCAAAGTTAATACTATTGTCCTACTAAATTCAACAACTGAGAAAGATTCAATAGAAAGAAAAAGCAATAGAGAAAGAGCACTTAAAATTGTTTCCACAAATAAAAATATTTTTATAAAAACAGCAATTCGCTCATTGTTTCCTGAAAAAAAATTAAAAGTTTATAAAGATTTCATTGAAGTTCTTACAGAAGATGCGTTAAAACTATCAAAACAAGCGATAATTGCCTCAATTCAGGGAATGAAATTAAGAACCGATAGAACACAAATTTTAAAATTATTTGATGGTAAAAAATATATAATTTCAGGTATAGAAGATCCAATAATCCCATTTTCAAATGCTATAAAAGTCTCAATTAGCAGTGATACAGAGCTTATAAAAGTTAATTCAGGTCACATGAGTGCAACTGAAAATAATCACGAAATTATTGAGGTTATGAAACGGATCGGTTTTATTTAATTTTTTATAATTACGCCTTTGTTTTAGGGATTAATTTTCTGGCTCTAATGAATTCCAACCTCTGGCTATTAAGGGAATTTTCTCATCCCCGCGGGTAATTAAATGAACCCCTTCTTTTTCGTGTGTGATATGTCCAATCACCGATAAGTTTGGGTTTGCTTTTATTTTTGGAAAATCTTCCATCTTAACAGTGAAAAGCAATTCATAATCTTCTCCTCCACTCAGAGCGATGGTGGTACTGTCCATTTTAAATTCTTCACAAGCAGAAATGACTTGCTGGTCCAGTGGTATTTTATCTTCGTATAAAGTACAACCTACTTTAGATTGTTTACAGAGGTGTAAAATTTCGGAGGACAATCCATCACTGATGTCTATCATTGAAGTTGGTTTAACTTCTAAATCTTGTAACAGCTTAGGGATGTCTTGACGTGCTTCTGGTTTTAATTGTCTTTCGATTAAATAAGTGTAATTCCCCAAATCTGGTTGAGATTGCGGATTTACTTCAAATACTTTTTTTTCTCTCTCTAAAACTTGAAGGCCAAGATATGCAGCTCCAAGGTCTCCTGACACTACCAATAAATCATTTTCTTTTGCAGTATTCCTATAAACTGCTTCTCCTTTAGCTACTCGACCAATAGCGGTAACGCTAATTACTAAACCTGTTTTTGACGAAGTAGTATCTCCTCCAACAACATCAATTTTGTAGAGTTTAGCAGCAGTGTGAATACCTTCGTACAATTCTTCAAGCGCCTCAACAGAAAATCGATTTGAAACTCCAATGGAAACGGTTATTTGCTCAGCACTTGCATTCATGGCAAATACGTCAGATAAATTTACAATTACTGCTTTATAACCTAGGTGTTTTAGAGGCATGTAACTTAAATCAAAATGAACCCCCTCAACCAATAAATCGGTTGTTACAACAATTTCTGTTAAAGAATCATTAGAGATAACCGCAGCGTCATCCCCAATTCCTTTAATTGTTGATTTTTGGGTTATTTTAAAATTTTTGGTAAGGTGATCAATCAACCCAAATTCTCCTAATTCTGAAATATTTGTGGTAGAATTATTTTTATTTTCAAACATAAGTCGATACGTATTTATGCAAAAATAACAGTAAATTATTTATAAATAGCAACTACAACAAAGAGCATTTACAACTATTTCATTTAAATATTTTTCCTTGCATTCTTTCGTTGTTCTTTTTCAGCCCTTCTTTGTGCCTTCTTTTTCTCTTTTTTAGCTTGTTTTTCATTACAAGAGATTATTGTCACTAAAAGCTACAATAAGAATTTTTTGTAGTTAAGTTTCATTTGATAAAGAATTATTGGTAAATGATGTAAAAGTAATTAGAAAAAATGTATTGTTAAAGTTTAGTGATTTTTTTGTTTCTTTGGTAAAAAATTGAAAAAAATACTATGAAAAAGTTATTATTATCAGTCGTATTCTTGTTTGTTACGACTTTAAATTCGCAAACACCTTGTGAAAACGGACTGGCAGGCCAATATCCTTGTAACGGATATGACCTTCAGGTTTTTATCCCCATTACCGATTTTAATGCCGACAATGCAAATGATTCATGGGGATGGACCGATCCCGAAGATGGAACTGAGTATGCGTTAGTGGGTCTAGATAATGGAACCGCCTTCCTTGATATTTCAGATCCAATAAATCCAACTTATTTAGGAAAATTACCTACGCACACCACTTCAAGCTTATGGAGAGATGTAAAAGTATACAATAATTATGCATTTGTAGTTAGTGAAGCTGGCGGACATGGTATACAAATATTTGACTTAACACGTTTAAGAGATGTAGCTAATCCCCCAGAAACATTTACGGAAGATGCACATTATGCTGGTTTTGGAGGCGCACATAATATCGTTATCAACGAACAAACAGGTTATGCCTATGGTGTCGGTGCAGACTTTAGTGGAGGCGCACATTTTGTTAATATCCAAGACCCTTTGAATCCGATAGGTGAAGGAGGATATAGTGGTAGTGGCTATACGCATGATGCACAAGTAGTTGTTTACGATGGTCCCGATTCGGATCATGCCGGAAAGGAGATTTACATTGGAAGTAACGAAGATTTTGTAACTATTGTGGATGTTACAGACAAATCAAATCCACAACTAATATCCAATGTATTCTACTCCAACACTGCTTATACTCATCAAGGTTGGTTTACGGAAGATTTGAATTACTTTATCATGGGAGACGAAATCGATGAGTTGAATTTTGGATTTGATACTCGGAATATTATTTTTGACTTTACCGATCTAGATAATCCGGAACTCGCTTTTGAATACACTGGCCCCACCTCTGCAACAGATCACAATGGATACGTGAAAGGCGATAGATTTTACCTAGCAAACTACAAAGCTGGTATGCGAGTAATTGATATTTCTGATATTGCAAATGGCAATATGACCGAAACAGGATATTTTGATGTTTTTATTTACGGAAATTCCGCAGGTTACGATGGAGCTTGGAATGTATACCCTTATTTTGAAAGCGGAAATATTATTATTTCGAGTTTGGTGTACGGCGATCCAACCTATGTGCCCGGTTTCTACTTAGTAAAATCTTCTTCATTAGGAATTGGAGATAATTCTATTTCTGATTTTAGTATGTATCCAAATCCAAGCTCTAATGTTGTGAAGGTTAGTGCTCCCGAAACCCAAATCAAAACGATTGATGTTTATGACTTAAATGGTAGGTTGGTAATTTCTAATCAATACGATTCTGTCTTAACCACCGATTTAGATGTTGCAAATTTATCAAGTGGTATTTACTTATTAAATATTAATAATCACGTATCAAAAAAATTGATTAAAAACTAGCTAATAATATCCACACCAAAGTGGAACAAACTTCATATCATGAAAAAAATAATGCCCCTTGTATTTTTTGTGTGTAGTCTTGTAAATTATGCGCAAACACCTTGTGATAACGGCATGGCGGGATCCTATCCCTGTAATGGTTATGACTTACAATCTTTTATCCCCTTTTCAACATTTAATGCTTCAAGCGGAAATGATTCTTGGGGTTGGACCGACCCCCAAGATGGTAAAGAGTATGCCTTGATGGGTCTAAACAATGGAACTGTTTTTATTGACATTTCTGATCCTGTCAATCCTGTTTATCTTGGGAAATTACCCACCCACACTACTTCAACAACCTGGAGAGACGTTAAGGTTTATAACAACCATGCTTTTGTAGTTAGTGAAGCAGGAGGGCATGGAATGCAAGTGTTTGATTTAACTCGTTTAAGAGACGTAGCTAACCCTCCAGAGACATTCACAGAAGATGCGCATTATGATGGCTTTGGAAGCGCGCATAATATTGTTATTAATGAAGAAACTGGCTATGCTTATGGAGTTGGAGCAGATTATAATGGGGGTGCTCATTTTATAAATATTCAAGACCCTTTAAATCCAGTTGGAGAGGGAGGTTATGCCGGTAGTGGCTACACGCATGATGCACAAGTAATCACCTATAACGGCCCAGATACAGATTACGCTGGAAGAGAAATATACATTGGATCCAATGAAAGTTTTGTTACAATTGTAGATGTAACTGATAAGTCGAATCCTGTATTAATTGCCAATGCAACTTATAGCAATGACGCCTACACTCATCAAGGGTGGTTGTCAGAAGATTTAAACTATTTTATCCTTGGTGACGAATTGGATGAGCAAGAATTTGGATTCAATACAAAAACCATTGTTTTTGATTTCTCCGATCTTGACAATCCTCAATTCGAATTTGATTATTTTGGAACAACATCCGCGATAGATCATAACGGATACACTAAAAACAATAAATATTATTTAGCTAATTATAGTGCAGGATTGCGGGTCATGGACGTCAGTGATTTGGAGAACCAAAATATGAGTGAACTTGGTTATTTTGACACCTATCCTTCCAATAATTCCGCAAATTTTGTGGGTGCTTGGAATGTATATCCCTATTTTCAAAGTGGAAATATCGTGATCTCTAATTATTCTGGAGGCGGTTTTTTTCTGGTTAAATCAAGTATAATAGATACTACTAGTCCCACCGCAGTTTGTCAAAATATAACTTTAGGTCTAGATGAAAATGGCGTGCGAACCGTTACTGCTGCTTCTGTAGACGGAGGCTCTACCGATGACATAGGAATCACCTCGCTTGAATTAAATATAAGTAGCTTCACCTGCGAGAATATTGGTGATAATAACGTGACATTAACGGTCTTTGATGCAGCAGGAAACTCAGATTCTTGTGAGGCAATAATTACCATAGAAGATACTATTCCACCCACTATCATTGGACAGGATATTACTGTGAATCTAGAAGGAAACCCTTCGGTAACCGTTACTACCAGTGAGGTCGATAATGGTAGTTTTGATAATTGTTCCATAACTACTCTGTCGTTAACTCCAAATACATTTACCACTGTCGGAACTTTTGATGCTGTTTTGGAAGGGATAGATGATTCAGAAAATATGGCTAGTGTTATTGTTGAGATCACCGTGATTGATACTATTGATGAGGAAGCGCCTGTGGCGGTTTGTCAAAACCTAACGGTTATTTTAGATGAAAATGGAGAAGCAACTATTTCTGCAGAAAATATAGATGGAGGTTCTAGTGATAATAGTGGTTCTTATTCGGTAAGTATCGACACTAATACTTTTAACTGTACGAATATCGGGGAAAATGAAGTCACTTTAACAGTAACTGATCCTTCTGAAAATATTGATACTTGTGTAGCAATAATAACTGTTGAGGATAATTTAGCCCCTGTGATTATATGTCCTGATGATCAACTTATAGAAGCGGGTCCAGATGGCACCGTAACCTTACCTGATTACGAAGCTAATAATGAAGTTACGGCTACCGACAACTGTACGGATAATTTGACAATTGTACAAGATCCAGCTGCGGGAACTATTCTTGGTATGGGAAGTAATACCATTACATTTATAACAATAGACAGCTCAGGAAATGAAAATATATGCTCATTTGAACTAGAAGTATTTGTACTTGGATTGAACGATAATGAATTAAATAAAGGATTGAGCATCTACCCAAATCCCTCGTCAAATATGGTGACTGTAAATTCGAAAACTGATTTATTAACTTCTATTAGCCTATTTGATATCAATGGAAAGCAAATTCTTGATATTAATACTATAAATGCAGAAACAAAAACACTTGATATTTCGAACTTTTCAAATGGAATCTATTTCATGACTATTAATAATGAAGTCACCAAAAAATTGATTAAAAATTAAAAAAAATGAATGTTTTAGCCCGTATTTCTCTTATCACGTTATTTACAATAAATCTCATTGCTCAAACTCCATGTGAAAACGGAATGGCTGGAGATTACCCCTGTGATGGCTACGATTTACAATCTTTTATTTCGTTAGAAGAAATGGATGGCATTAGAGGAAATGATTCTTGGGGCTGGACCGATCCTGAGGATGGAAACGAATACGCCATTATGGGCTTAAAAAATGGTACAGCTTTTATTGATATATCAGATCCAATTAACCCTGTTTACTTAGGAAAATTACCTTCCCACACAGGAGAAAGTATTTGGAGAGATATAAAAGTATTTCAAAATCATGCTTTTATTGTAAGTGAGGCTAGCAATCACGGCATGCAAGTATTTGACTTAACTCGATTAAGAACTGTTTCTAACCCCCCAGAACTATTTACAGAAGATGCCCATTATGATGGTTTTGGAGCTTCACATAATATTGCAATTAATGAGGAAACTGGTTTTGCCTATAGTTTGGGAGATAACACCTATGCCGGTGGTGCCCATTTCATTGATATTTCAGATCCCTTGAACCCAACTGCAGCCGGCGGATATTCTGCTGATGGATATACCCACGATGCGCACATAAAAAATTATAATGGCCCCGATACCGACTATATTGGAAAAGAAATTTATGTAGGCAGTAATGAAGACCGTGTGGTAATTGTAGATGTAACCGATAAGGACAATCCTCAACATATTGCAGACCTATCATATACTAATTTTTCGTATACCCACCAGGGGTGGATAACCGACGATTTTAAATATTATATTTTAGGAGATGAAGCCGATGAATTAGACTTTGGGTTTAATACAAAAACAATCATTTTAGATATTTCTGATCTAGATAATCCAAGCCATTCGTTTGATTACATAGGGCCTACCCTTGCAACCGACCACAACGGTTATATAAAAGAAGATGTTTTTTATCTTGCTAACAACGCTGCTGGGTTGAGAGTTATTGATATTTCTGAAATTGAAACCGGTACCATGACACAACTTGGTTATTTTGATAGTCATCCTTTAAATGATATTGCAGGCTATGAAGGAATTTGGAGTACGTATCCATACTTTGAAAGTGGAAACATAGTGATTAGCGACAGAGAAGGTTTCTTTTTAGTAAAATCCTCCTCATTAGGGGTAGTAAGTATAACTTCTGAGTCTTTTGAAGTGGCATTAAATTCCAAAACTGATATATTGAATATTCAATCAAGTGAAGTGCCGATTTTTAAGGTAAAAATTTACGATTTAAACGGAAAAAAACTAATTGAGCAACCATTCAATTCCAAATCAACTGTTGCTATAAATTTAAATAATTTTTCAAATGGAGTTTATGTGTTAAAAATAAATGACTTATTTATTTCGAAAGTTTTGAAATTATAATAATGCATTTTTAAATTTTGACACTATAAACGGATAACTTCAAAAAAAAAGTAGGGTATACTGTTCGTTTAATTGTTTAATAGTTATTAGTCGTTTTAACAGTGTTTAATATGTGTTAAATTTTATACACAACAACATTAATTAGTTACATTTGCTATAAATAATTAACCTATGAAAAAAATATATGTACCACTATTAGCAATATTTGCTACAATCTCTACTTATGGACAAACACCATGTGAAAATGGTTTTGCCTTAAATTATCCTTGTAATGGGTTTGATTTACAATCTCACATTTCACTCGAAGAAATGGATGCTAGTGAAGGAAATGATTCTTGGGGCTGGACAGATCCTGAGGACGGTACCGAATATGCCTTAGTAGGTTTGGATAATGGGACTGCCTTTATCGATATTTCTGATCCGGTAAACCCTATATATCTAGGGAAACTACCAACCCACACCTCTGCTACCGTTTGGAGAGACATAAAAGTATATCAAGACCATGCATTTATTGTAAGTGAAGCTAACGGTCACGGAATGCAAGTGTTTGATTTAACACGATTAAGAACTGTTGCAGCTCCCCCTGAAACCTTTACTGAAGATGCACACTATGCTGGTTTTGGAAGTTCTCATAATATAGTTATAAATGAGGAATCTGGATATGCTTATAGTGTTGGTGATAATACCTTTGGAGGAGGTCCGCACATGATCAATATACAGGATCCTCTCAATCCCTTTTTAGAAGGAGGATATTCAGCAGGTGGCTATACCCATGATGCTCAAGTAATTGTTTACGACGGTCCCGATACGGACTATACAGGGAAAGAAATATTTTTTGGATCCAACGAAGATCATATTGAAATTGTGGATGTAACAGATAAAGCAAATCCTATACAAATAGCTTCAATACCTTACTCTAGTTCTGGTTATACTCATCAAAATTGGTTAACTGATGATCGCAAATATATGCTTCTTGGAGACGAGGCTGATGAATTTGATTTTGGCTTTAATACCCGAACAGTTGTTTTTGATGTATCCGATTTAGACAACATACAGTTACACATGGAGTATTTTGGCGAGACTAGCTCTGTAGATCATAACGGATATGTGATTGGAGATCGTTATTACCTTTCAAACTATTCCTCGGGATTGCGTGTAGTAGATATTAGCAACATAGAAAATCAAGAAATGACACCAGATATTTATTTTGATACCTACCCCCAAAATAACAATCCTAATTATAATGGTTCTTGGAATGTTTATCCTTTTTTTGAAAGTCAAAATATTGTTATTTCTGGGACCAATGGTTTTACGTTAGTTAGAGAAAGTGGGTTAAATAATGCTGACTTTGAAACTAATGATTTTAATCTGATCCCTAATCCAGCTAAAAATAATCTAAGAGTTCAATCCAACAGTAATCCAATATCTAAAATTGAAATATTTAATGTTCTAGGTCAGCGTGTGATTAATACCGACAGCAATAACCTATTGTCTAAAAACATCGATATTAGCAGCTTAAATGTTGGAATCTACCTGGTTAAAATTAATAGCTTAACCACTAAAAGATTGATTGTAAAGTAATATAATTAACAAATAAAGGTTAATTATATACAACCCATTCACAAATTCGTGAATTATGGATTTTTTTAAAAAAAAGAAATACCTAGTAGCATTTTTATCTGCCTACATGATTATTGCTTGTACAGGCAATGATGATGATTCGGCGAATCATGGTGATCCTGTTTTTGAAGGAGAATTAGTTTGGGTAAAAACTTTTGGAGGCACTAATGAGGACGACGCTATCGCTATTGAAGAAGCCAATGATGGCGGCTATGTGATCTTAGGGTTTACCAATAGTATCGATGGAGATGTTACCGGAAAAACAAGTCCAGATCAGGATTATTGGTTGTTAAAACTAAATCAAGACGGAGATAAAATTTGGGACAAAACCTATGGGGGAAGTCAAAACGATCAAGCAACAGGCTTATCTAAAACCAATGATGGGGGCTACATCATCTCCGGTTATACTTCAAGCTTTGACGGAGATGTTTCTGAAAATGCAGGCTTTCAAGATTATTGGATTGTAAAAGTAGACGGTCAAGGTACCATTCAGTGGGAGAAATCATTTGGATTTGTTGGCCAAGATCAAGCTTACAAAGTGATCCCAACAAGGGACGGGGGATACTTTGCTTCGGGGACCCTACAAGTAGGTGAAGGAGGTAGTAATGGGGAAGGAAATGATATCGTAAATGAGGATGAAAATTTAAGAACCGGGCAACACAGTTTGGGTGATTATTGGGGAATTAAGATGGACGCCAATGGAAACAAAATTTGGAGACGCTATTTTGGCGGGACACAAGCTGATTTAAATAAAGATGTTATAGAAACTGATGATGGTGGGTTTTTATTAGTTGGTGTTTCAGACAGTCCTGACTTTGACATTTCTAATGCAATTGGTGCAGACGACTTCTGGGTCATAAAAGTGAGTGCTACTGGAGAGAAAGTCTGGGAGAAATCCTATGGAGGGCTCGAAACTGATAGGGCATTCTCGATAACTAGAGCTGACGATGGAAACTTTATACTAGCTGGAGAGTCAAGAAGCCTAGGCCAAGACGTATCCAACCCAAAAGGTGGAGGCGATATTTGGATTGTAAAAATAAATGCTTCCAACGGATCGATACTTTGGGAACAATCGTTTGGAGGAACTGAATTTGATACCTCTAGAGGTGTCAAAAAAATGGACAATGGGTCATTTGCAATCGCAGGAAGTTCAAGAAGTAATGATATGGATGTTAGTAATAATTATGGAGCTAATGACGCGTGGCTACTTATTGTTGATAGCGACGGAACTTTAGAATATGAGACGACTATTGGTGGTTCAGATATTGATTTTGGGAACGATGTGATGGAAACCTCAGTAAATGAAATTGTATTTGTAGGAAGTACTCTAAGTAATGATTTTGACATCCCCCTCAACAAAGGAAATAAAGATATCTTGATTTTTAAAATGAGATAAAAAAATTATTAAAAATATTTTTAAGGTAACTTACATTAAAGATGTTTTATACTTATAAATTTAAACTCTTTTAACAACTTAAAATAAAATGAAAAAAATTGCCTTTCTCCTAACCCTATTAATTGCTTTTTCAGCGTGTAACTCTGATGATGATAACGCTGCGCCACAATTTTTGATTTCTGTTTCTCATTCCCACAATTGGGATGGTGAAAACGTAAGTTCTGACGATATCGGAATTACAGAATTTACCAATGAAAATGGAGAAGTCCTAAAAATTACAAGACTTCGTTATTTAATTTCTAAAGTAATATTGACCAATAGCACAGGAGACGAAATATCAATTGAAGGAACCAACGATTACAATCTAGTTGATCTATCAGATAACAATACGTTAAACTATGCGACCAATATTGTTGTACCACCTGGAACCTATAAAAAAATTAGTTTTGTGTATGGATTTAATGAAGAAGATAATGTAAGTGGTGCTTATCCAGATTTAAATACTGCTAATTGGAATTGGCCGGGAGGCATGGAGGGCATGCCAAATCTTGGTGGCGGCTATCATTTTATGCAGTTTGATGGCACCTTTGCAGGTCCTGGGATTGGAGATGATCAAGTCTTTAATTATCACAATGGAACTGCTCGAGTGAGTGATGGTGTATTTGAACAAAACTTTATCACCGTTACTGCTGAAAATTTGTCTATTAATAGCAATACCGTTATCGATATAAAAATGAATTTAGCGGAGTGGTTTAAAAACCCAAATACCTGGGACTTAAATGAATTAAATACTGGTTTAATGGGGAACTATAATGCCCAAATAAGAATGAACCAAAATGGGCAATCCGTTTTTTCAGTTTATCTTGGAGATTAATTAATAATGACAGATGAGGTATTTTTCAATTTTATTGATTGCATGTTTTTTCCTGTCTTGTTCAAGCTCGGACGACAGTAGTAATTATGCACCAACACCTGTAAATTTAGAAATACCTCCTTTATTTAATACTTTACTTCTGCCTCCTCTAATTCCAATCGATAATCCTCAAACACTAGAAGGAATCGCTCTAGGCAGAAAATTATTTTACGAACCATTGTTGTCTAACGACGGTACCCAAGCTTGCGCTAATTGTCATTTAGCAGAAAATTCGTTTACCGATCCCAATCGCTTTAGCACAGGTATTAATGGTGATATAGGAACTCGGAACACCATGCCAATTGTTAACTTAGCTTGGAATTTTCAAAATAATTTTCTTTGGGACGGAAGTGCCTCCAGTCTTGAAGATCAAGCAAACGATCCTATAGAAAATCCTATAGAAATGAATAATAATTGGCCAAATGTAGTAGCTACATTACAAGCAACAGAAATATATCCAGAATTATTTGAACAAGCTTTTGGAACCTCAACTATCACAAAAGAAGTAGTCACAAAAGCTATCGCTCAGTTTGAAAGGACTTTAATTTCTGGGAATTCAAGGTTTGATCAATATTTATTAGGAGATAATAATGCGGTCAGTGTTCAAGAAATAAACGGCTTCAATGTTTTTATGGATGAAAACAGAGGAGATTGCTTTCATTGTCATGGAAATGAATTCAACCCCTTATGGACAAACAACGCATTTCACAATAATGGATTGGACGCTTCTTTTGAAGATCTCGGATTGGGAGGTTTTACTGGAGATCCACTTGATTATGGCAAATTTAAATCTCCTACATTAAGAAACTTAGCTTATACGGCACCTTATATGCACGACGGTAGGTTTGCGACTTTAGATGAGGTAATCAACCATTACAGCGAAGGACTGGTTTACTCCAACACCATCGATCCTTTAATGAAAAATATAGCCGAAGGTGGCGCACAATTAACTGACTCTGACAAAGCGGACTTAAAAGCTTTCTTACTTTCATTATCAGAACCTGGATTCACTACAAATCCTGCATTTTTAAATCCAAATTGATCATACACCTCAACTGAAAAATAATTTATTAAAAATTAGTGTTTGTTATTGGAATATAAAGAATGTCAATAAAAGTTGACATTCTTTATATTTATTTTTTCTTAAGACTATTAAAGACTAGTTTCGAATAATCTTTTGCAGTCTTAGTCACGCCACTTGGGTCGATAATCTGCGTAGTAACAACACTTACAAGTTGTTTGCCCTCAGGCTCGTCTAAGTTGTAAATCAAGGTTTCTAAGATATACGATTTAGAAATTCTTGTGGTACTACTACTTGGGACATAATTACCATACGTTGAATAAGAATACGGATTGTGATAATATCCATAAAACCCTCCATAATACCCAGGATATCCACCATAATAAGTGGTTCCTCCTGCATAATAACCTCCAGATTCTTCCGTAACCATAGATTCATTATAGTCTTTAAGGACATTCATAACGACCCCTTTAAAACCTTCTTTTTCAATCAACGCTTGGACTGTTCCTGGATCAACTTTCTTGTTAGGATTGATACTGTTAAATTTTAAATAACTTTCTGTAGCCTTTAGTCCGGCTTTTCTTAGATCATTCGCCATGGCTTCTTCAATAGCTATTCGTGCTTGTTGATTGTCAGTTCTTGCTATTACAAGAATATTTTTATCTGACATCGTTGCAAGGTTATCTCCTTTCCAAGAATCTAAGACTTTTACACTTGAACAACTAGCTAATAATAATACGAATCCAAATAAAAAGATTGTGTATAATGTTTTTTTCATAATAATTTTTTTAAAATAATAATTTAATTAATCGCCCAATCTAAATATTAATCCTCCTGTAAAATTAAGTTGTAATAAGGAGCCTCCAGAAGTATAAATACCGCCACCTCCAGAAGTATAATAAATTCCTCCCCATTCCAAAGGAACTAACAATTGAGCTTGAAGCCTAATACCAAGTCTATCTGTAAAAAAATATTTAGCACCACCGGTAAATCCAAACTCAAATTTTGTTCTGTTGCCAGGGTCATAATCAGAGATTCCTGCGTTATTTTTTTTATACTGAGGGTCAAAAATTGCGACCCCTGCCGATATCCCAGCAAAGGGACGAAATGGTTCGTCGTAATTAAAATTTTGGATAAACCCTACTTGAATATGATGAACATTAAACTGGGTGATGTAGGTTTCGTATGGAAAAAAATAATAATCTTTGAAATTTAAGTCTGCATTTTGAAAAGCGTATATCAACTCAACTTGAGCTCCCGTTGGATTTACATCAAAATCGACAGTTACTCCAAAATGACCAGAAGATTTTAATTTCATATAGCCATCATAATAACTATATTTAGACCCTACCTGATAGCCTGCTTGAGGAGTTACTTCAATTTGTGCAAAAGCAGAAAATGACATCAATAAGCAAAAAGCTAAAAAAAAGAGATTTTTTGTTACTATTTTCATTGAATATAATTTTTTAAGGATTCTTAGTTGTTTAAAAACAAAGATATTATTTTTTATAAAAAACAACTAAATATTCATCAAGTTTGAGTTAGTTTATTTGATGTTTTTTTATCCAACTTAAACATTTTTTAAAATCCTCAAATATATGCTCTTCTGTTATTAAATCTGGAATTATGTCAATCCGTTCCATCATATATCTTGGCTGTTCAATAATATCGACTAAAAGAACTGTTTTTCCTGCATTTACAAGATCAATAAGTATTTCTTCCATTACGTACAAACCAGTCTGATCCATATATGGCATTCGATCCATTCTAATGATAACCGTTGTAGCCTTTGGAGGAATTTGTTTTGCCAATGCCTGAAAGTCGCTTGTTGTTCCAAAAAACAAAGGTCCTTTAATATGTTTAATAAATATTTGTTCTTGTAAATTTTCTGGAATTCCTATTTCATCGTCCCAAGCTTCTTCTTTTAGTGATTTAATTTCCGATCTCTTTGCAGAAATATCTCCAATAATCTTCATGAAAATTAGTGAGGCGATAACCAATCCAATTCCTACAGCGTAAACTAGATTCCAAATAGAAGATAGCACTAAAACTAAGAGCATAATAGCTACCTCCTGCTTTGGCATATAGGGAATTGCTTTCAAGCCTTTATAATCCATAACTCCTATTCCAACAGTTATCAGTATCCCTGCTAGTACTGCAGCAGGAATTTTAGAGGCTACAGGACCCAGTGCCAATAAGATGATTAATAATAAAATACCTGCAATCATACCAGATAGTCTAGTTTTTCCTCCTGCATTAATATTTACAACCGTTCGTATCGTTGCGCCAGCACCTGGAATTCCTCCAAACAATGCAGCTATACTATTTCCAATCCCCTGACCAATAAGCTCTTTATTGGGTTTGTGTTTAGTTTTGGTCATATTATCAGCCACAACTGATGTTAATAATGAGTCTATTGCTCCTAACAAAGCCAAGGTTAGAGCTGTAAAAATATAGGGTGTTATACTAGCATAACTGAAGTCGGTAAACATTCCTAATTTTGGAATGGGTAATCCACTTGGAATTTCCTCTATGGGACGATAATCTAAACCAAAACCAATCGCAATACCACTCATTACAAATAAAGCAACTAAAGTACTTGGGACTACTTTAGTAATTTTTTTAAACCCATAAATAATTAAAATTGTTCCAAGGGCTAGGATTAACTCCAGCCAATTGATATTGTTTAATGCAAAAGGTAAAACCTTAATAGTTCCTAAAACTCCTGAGGCTTCTTTACCTGCTAAAGTTTTAGATTCAGTCATTATTTGTTCCTGCGATACATTCTTTCCTCTTTTAATAGTTTCTTCAAAGTTTTCTAAAACTAAAATTCCTTCATCAACTTCATCTAATAATATGTTTTCCAATATAACTTCTTCAGCAGCTGGTTTAAATTGCCCTACAAATTTCAGATCTTCTTTTGGATAATATCCTACAGAAGGTAAAATTTGAGTTATTAAAATAATCACTCCTATTGCAGTCATAAAACCTGACACTACAGGATATGGAATGTATTTAATATATTTTCCTAAGCCTAAAAAACCCAAGCCTACTTGCATTAAGCCGGCTAATAAAAATACTGTTAAAATTGCCGGTAATGCTTTTTCTACATCGCCTTCAAAAGTTGCTAAAATACCAGCAATTACTACCATACTAACTGCAGTCATAGGGGCAGTTGGTCCTGATATTTGAGTATTAGTCCCTCCAAAAAGAGCTGCAAAGAAACTGATAAATATCGCTCCATATAAACCTGCACTGGGCCCCAATCCTGAACTTACTCCAAATGCTAATGCCAAGGGTAGCGCGACAATACCTGCAGTTATTCCACCGAATAAATCTCCCTTAAAATGTTTAAAATTGAATAAATTTTTCATTTTTTTTATTTAACGACTATTAATATATAAAAATTAAAATTGTGATTAAAGGTTTAATTAGTATTTATATTTAAAACGCAATGTATATTGTATAAAAAAAAATTAATTAAACGATAAATATTAATAGGAAAGTTTTGCCCTGAAATGTATTGAAAATGGCGTATATTTGCACTTTATTTAGATTTAATCTACTTATGATAAAAGTAAGCGATACAGCAAAATTAAAAATAAGTCAATTGATGTCGGAAGACGGCTTTAACGTTGTTCAAGATTTTGTAAGAGTTGGGGTAAAAAGTGGTGGTTGTTCAGGATTGTCCTATGAATTGGATTTTGATAACCAGAAAAAGGAAAATGACCAACTTTATGAAGATAACGACGTGAAGATTATAGTAGATAAAAAAAGTTTTTTATATCTTGTTGGGACCACCTTGGAATACAGTGGCGGCCTCAACGGAAAAGGCTTTGTGTTTAATAATCCAAACGCAAACAGAACTTGTGGTTGTGGTGAAAGTTTTTCTTTATAGACTTTAAAAAAAGGGATAACGATATTATGGCGAAATTTACAGAAAACGATTTAAAAAAGGACCTCGAGACGAAGGAATATGAATACGGATTTTATACTGACATCGAATCTGAAACTTTCCCGATAGGTTTAAATGAGGACATTGTGAAAGCAATATCCAAGAAAAAAAATGAACCTCAGTGGATGACCCAGTGGCGATTAGAAGCTTTTATGCATTGGAAAAGCATGAAAGAACCTGATTGGGCCAATGTGAATTATAAAAAACCTGATTTTCAGGATATTTCTTATTATTCAGCGCCTAATTCAAAACCAAAATACGACAGCATCGATGAAGTAGATCCAGAATTGCTAGATACTTTTAATAGGTTAGGAATTTCTCTGGATGAACAAAAAAAATTAGCAGGTGTTGCAGTAGATATTGTCGTAGATTCCGTTTCAGTGGCTACAACATTCAAGAAAACGCTAGCGGAGAAAGGAATTATATTTTGCTCGATTTCAGAAGCGATACAAGAACATCCTGATTTAGTAAAAAAATATATTGGAACGGTAGTTCCGCAAAGAGATAATTTTTATGCCGCTTTAAATAGTGCTGTTTTTAGTGACGGATCATTCTGTTACATACCAAAGGGCGTTAAATGCCCCATGGAACTATCGACTTATTTTAGAATTAATCAAGCAGGGACAGGTCAGTTTGAAAGGACGCTTGTAATTGCTGATAAAGAAAGTTATGTTAGTTACCTAGAAGGGTGTACGGCTCCATCTAGAGATGAGAATCAATTACACGCGGCAGTGGTAGAACTTATTGCTTTAGATGGTGCTGAAATTAAATACTCTACTGTCCAGAACTGGTATCCTGGGAATAAAGAAGGTCAAGGAGGAGTTTATAATTTTGTCACTAAAAGAGGAATCTGTGAAAAAAATGCAAAAATTTCTTGGACTCAAGTTGAAACAGGCTCCGCTGTTACATGGAAATACCCGAGCTGTATCTTGAAAGGGGACAATTCTATTGGTGAATTCTATTCGATAGCGGTCACTAATAACTTTCAGCAAGCTGATACAGGCACAAAAATGATTCATCTCGGTAAAAACACAAAAAGTACCATTATTTCAAAAGGTATTTCTGCCGGAAAGTCACAAAACAGCTACAGAGGCCTCGTAAAAATAAATAAAAATGCTCAAAATGCACGTAATTTTTCCCAATGTGACTCCTTACTAATGGGGAACGAATGTGGAGCCCATACATTTCCTTATATCGAAGCAAAAAATAAATCTGCTCAAATAGAACATGAAGCTACCACCAGTAAAATTGGCGAAGATCAGATTTTTTATTGTAATCAAAGAGGAATAGATACCGAAAAAGCAATTGCACTTATAGTGAATGGATTTAGTAAAGAAGTTCTTAATAAACTCCCAATGGAGTTTGCTGTCGAAGCGCAAAAATTATTAGAAATCAGCCTTGAAGGCTCAGTAGGATAAAAAATGAAAAAAATAATTTTAATTACATTTCTTTCAATAGTTAGTTTCTCCTGTAAAGAAGAGATAAAAACTAGTAAAGAAAAAGAATCGAAAGTAGCACTAAATAGCGCTGAAGAGAACCTTTACAGAGGGGACTTTATTTTCTTGAAAGATGCGGCTGTACTAAAAGGCGATAATTTTATTTATGGAGTGTCTATAGACGAGTTATCTAAGCAATTAGCGGAGAGAGTAAAAGAGGTGAAAGTTTCTGATTTTGACATGGTTCCGGTAGCCGTGAAAGGAAAAATATCTCAAAAACAAGAAGGACAAGAAGGATGGGACGAAATATTGACCATAACTGAAATTGTTCTGGTAGGCAATAGCCCCTCTAAAATAGATGTTAAAATAGAAGAAAAGAAATAATACTATGCTTCAAATTAATCAATTACACGCAGGTGTCGAAAATAAAAACATCTTAAAAGGTATCGATCTGGAAATAAAGCCAGGAGAAGTTCATGCTATTATGGGCCCCAACGGTTCTGGAAAAAGCACACTATCTTCTGTTGTTTCTGGAAATGAAAACTTTGAGGTAACAAAAGGCGCTGTCAAATTCTTGGGCGAAGACATCTCTGAACTCAGTCCTGAAGAACGTGCACACAGAGGAATATTTCTATCTTTCCAATATCCTGTAGAAATTCCAGGAGTCTCTGTAACTAATTTTGTCAAAACAGCGATTAACGAAAATCGAAAAGCACAAGGCCTGGAAGATATGCCAGCTTCAGAAATGCTGAAGCTAATTAAATCCAAAGCTGATTTGTTAGAAATTGATAGAAAATTTTTATCTAGATCATTAAATGAAGGGTTTTCAGGAGGTGAGAAAAAAAGAAATGAAATATTCCAAATGGCAATGTTAAATCCAAAATTAGCAATTCTAGACGAAACTGATTCAGGTCTAGACATTGATGCTTTAAAAATTGTAGCTAATGGTGTAAATAAGCTAAAAAACAAAGACAATGCTGTTATTGTAATTACTCATTATCAAAGATTATTAGACTATATCGTTCCTGATTATGTTCATGTTTTAATCGATGGAAAAATAGTTAAATCCGGTACTAAAGAGTTGGCTTACGAACTAGAAGCAAAAGGATATGATTGGATCAAAGAAGAATTAGTGAATTAAGTAACTGTTATGAATTTAAAAGATAAATTAGTTTCGTCTTATCTAGCCTTCGATGATCATTTGGAAGATGATTCCCCGATTCACGAAATTCGAAAAAAAGCAATACATACTTTCGAAGAAAAGGGGTTCCCAACAAAAAAAGAAGAGGATTGGAAATACACCTCTTTGAAATCAATTCTAAACAAAGACTATAGCGTATTTCCAAAAGGCAATAAAGAAGTGAAATTTAAAAAAGTAAGAAACTACTTTTTGTATGATATCGATTCGTATAAACTAGTTTTTATAGATGGTGTCTACAGTTCTTTTTTATCTGAAACGACTCATGATGGATTAGATATTTGTTTGCTTTCGGCTGCTTTATCAAAATCTAAGTATAAAGCATCTATAGAAAATTATTATAACCAAGCAGCATCTAAAAACAGTATAACCTCTCTAAATACTGCTTTTGCAAAAGAGGGAGCTTATATCAATATCCCGAAAAACAAAGAAGTCGAAAAACCAATTGAAATAATAAATTTTTCAACGGGGAACGAATCGGCTTTAATGGTACAACCACGAAATTTAATTATAGTTGGAGAAAATGCTCATGTTCAAATAATAGAAAGACATCAGAGTCTTACCTCAAATTCTGTTTTTACAAATTCAGTAACTGAGGTTTTTGCGGAGAAAAGAGCTTATTTGGATTATTATAAAATCCAAAATGACAAAGAAAATGCTTCTCTGATAGATAATACAACGATACATCAAGAACAAGAGAGTAATTGTAAAGTGCATTCTTTTTCTCTGGGTGGAAAATTAACAAGAAATAATTTAAACTTTATTCAAAACGGAGAACGCTGTGAATCTACCTTAAAGGGAGTTACCATTTTAAAAGATAAGCAGCACGTAGATCATAACACATTAGTAAAACACAACGCTCCAAATTGTGAGAGTCACCAGGATTATAAAGGACTGTATGCAGATTCATCTACAGGAGTTTTTAATGGAAAAGTTATTGTAGAAAAACAGGCACAAAAAATCAATGCATTTCAGCAAAACAACAACATATTGATTGATGACAACGCAACGGTCAATGCAAAACCACAGCTTGAAATATTTGCTGACGATGTAAAATGTTCACATGGCTGTACCATTGGTCAATTTGATGAAGATGCTCTTTTTTATCTACGCTCCAGAGGTATCGGACTTAAAGAAGCTCAAGCCCTTTTAATGTATGCTTTTGCAAATACCGTACTTGAGTCTGTGAAGATTCCAGAATTAAAAAGACGTATTAATAAACTGATCGCCAATAAAATTGGCGTAAATATTGGATTTGATATTTAATTCTTACTGTTAAATCATGGGTTTAGATATAAAAAAAATAAGAAAAGACTTTCCCATACTTTCTAGAAAAGTAAATGGGTATCCTTTGGTTTATTTAGACAATGCAGCAACCTCTCAAACTCCAGTAAAAGTAATTGATAAGATCGTTGATTATTATCATAATTATAATGCGAATATCCACAGAGGAGTGCATACGCTTTCTCAAGAGGCTACAGACGCCTACGAATTAGCCAGAACTAAAATACAGGAACATTTTAATGCTAAACATGCTCATGAAATTATTTTCACCTCTGGAACAACTCACAGTATCAACATGGTTGCTTCTGGTTTTTCTAAAATTCTAAAAGATGGAGATGAAGTCTTAGTCTCTGCACTTGAGCACCACTCCAATATTGTTCCTTGGCAAATGCTCTGTGAAAAAACAGGTGCTACCCTGAAGGTTATTCCAATGACTGAAAAGGGAGAATTATCGTTAACAGACTTTACCTTACTCCTATCTCAAAAAACTAAATTAGTATTTGTGAATCATGTTTCAAATACGCTAGGTACCATAAATCCAATTAAAACCATCATTGATAAAGCGCACGAAAAAGGTGCTGCGGTATTAATTGATGGAGCTCAAGCTACCTCCCATTTAACTCCAAATTTTGAAAAATTAAATGTAGATTTTTATGTTACCTCTGCTCATAAAATGTGTGGTCCAACAGGAGTTGGTATCTTATACGGAAAAGAAAAATGGCTTCAAGAATTACCTCCATATCAAGGAGGTGGAGAAATGATTAAAGAAGTTTCTTTTGAAAAAACTACATACGCAGATCTTCCCCATAAGTTTGAAGCAGGGACTCCAAACATTGCAGGAGGTATTGCATTCGGAGCTGCTATAGATTATTTAAATTCCATAGGATTAAAAAAAATAGCGACGTACGAAAATGAATTGCTAAACTATGCAACGAAAGAATTGACAAAGATCGATGGTGTTAAAATTTATGGGACTTCCTCAAACAAAACTGCTGTTATCTCCTTTAATATTGAAAATATTCATCCCTACGATGTTGGTACTATCATCGATAAATTAGGGATTGAAGTAAGAACTGGACAACATTGTACACAACCCATAATGGATTTCTATAAAATAACGGGTACCATCAGAGCTTCATTTGCATTTTATAACACAAAACAAGAAATAAATGTTTTTATAGAGGCTATTAAAAGAGCTAAAATGATGTTATCTTAAAAAACAAAAAAATGAAACAAACCATTAAATTAAGTATCCTAATTTTTTCATTGTTTTTTATCTCTTGCAAGGAAACACAAAAAACTGTTGAAACGACGACAAAGATGTATTCAGGTAAATATGAAATTAAAAGTCTTCATAGCCGTCAACTAGAGAGGAAATTATTTTTTACAATCGATTCTAAAGAAACTAAAATTTCTGGAAAGACTGACTGTAATACCTATTTTGGGAACTATGTGGTTACCAATACCCATAAATTAGAAATTGAGCCACTTGGGGTAACTAAAATGTTTTGTGAAGACAATGTAATGGAAGTTGAATCTAAATTATTTAAAGCATTTAGTGACACCAACACGTTCAACTTTGATAATAACATGCTTACTTTTTTTAACAAAGAAGGGGATCTCATAATCCGAGCTTACAAAATGACCAACTAGAGATATGACCATTAGATCAATTCAGGAAGAGATTATAGAGGAGTTTTCAATGTTCGATGATTGGATGCAAAAATATGAGTACATGATTGATTTAGGAAAATCGTTACCACTCATAAACGAGGATAATAAAACGGAAGATAGATTGATAAAAGGATGTCAATCTAAAGTATGGCTTGATGCTCAATTAAAAGATGGTAAAATAAATTATACAGCCGATAGTGATGCTATCATTACAAAAGGTATAATAGCTATTCTACTGCGTGTGTTCTCCAACCAATCTCCAGAAGCGATTTTAGATGCAACCACTGACTTTATTGATGAAATTGGATTGAAGGAACACCTTTCGCCAACCAGAGCAAATGGGTTAGTTTCTATGATAAAACAATTAAAGATTTATGCGCTTGCACTAAAAGCAAAAAAAAATTGACCACTATGACACAGGAAAAAAAAATAAATACAGAAGAGTTAGGAGAGAAAATTGTAAACGTAATTAAAACTATTTTCGATCCAGAAATACCTGTAGATATCTATGAGCTTGGGCTTATATACGATGTTTTTGTAAATGAGGATTATGCTGTAAAAGTACTGATGACTCTTACCACTCCAAATTGTCCCGTCGCAGAGTCACTTCCCCAAGAAGTAGAAGAAAAAATTAAATCGATTGCTAACGTTACAGATGCCGAGGTTGAAATTACTTTTGACCCTCCCTGGAGTCAAGATTTAATGAGTGAAGAAGCCAAATTAGAACTTGGAATGTTATAATGATAGATGAAATTAAAAATAGAGTCGCTAACAGTAATTTAATTACAGTAGACCTTGAAGATTTTTATCCAAAAGGCAAGAGGTTAGAGGTTGACATTTCTATGTTTTTATTTCAAGGACTACTTTTAAGAGAAAAGGAATTTAGAGCTAAAATTAATAAACATGATTGGAGTCAATATCAACATTCATATATAGCTTTAACTAATAAAAATCAAGCGCTCGTTCCTGCCTGGGCTTTTATGCTCATAACAACTAAATTAAGTCCAATTGCAAAAATGATAATTATTGGAGATAAAAATGAATTGGAAATTATAATATTTTCCAATATCATTGCTAAAATTGATGTGTCCAATTATAAAGATAGACCTGTCATTATTAAGGGCTGTTCTAAAAAGGACATCCCAGAAAATTCATACATCCAATTAATTCAAAAAATACAACCGGTTGCGAAAAGTATTATGTACGGTGAAGCGTGTTCATCAGTCCCCTTATTCAAAAAAAAATAAATATCCTCAACATTTATATTAATAGTTAACCACTAAAATCAAAACTGATGAGAAATTTATTACTACTTCTATCATTATTATTATCCATTACCGCTTTCTCTCAAAAAAATGAAAGCACTAACGACTCTATAGTTAAATGGAAAAAATCAGGAAAAATTACTTTGTTAATCAACCAATCTGCTTTTTCAAATTGGCAAGCGGGAGGAGACAATAATTTTGCTGGTAATATGAACCTCAACTATGATTTCAATTATCATAATGGAGATTGGGTATGGGATAATAAAATTTTAGTAAGCTACGGCATGAGCTATGATAAAATTGACGGAACCAGAAAAACGGATGACCGTCTAGAACTAAATACCATTGTAGCAAAAGAAATAAAAAATAATTGGGGCACCTCTTTTTTTACAAATTTTAAAACTCAATTCGCGAAGGGCTATCAATATGAGGAAGATTTTACCGAACAGTATCCAAACTTAAGTAATGAAGTTTTTCCAACTTCAGGTTTTTTTAAGCCTGCGTATCTAAGTTTTGGCCCTGGTTTATTATGGAAGAAAAATGATAACTTATATGTTAAATCTTCACCAATTACAGCTAAGTTTACATTTTTAACCTCCGAAATATTTACCTATAACGAAGAAACCCAATCCTATGATTCGAGCAATGTGGTGAAAACTTTTGGTGTTGAGCCCGGAGAGTCATTTTTTGGTGAATTTGGTTTTAATATAAGAGCTTATTATAAATTTGATATTATGAGTAATATCAGTATGGAAAATATATTAAATCTATTTTCTAATTATTTAAATAACCCCCAAAATGTAGATGTCGATTACACCTTGAATTTAGTTATGAAAATTAATGATGTTTTCTCAACCAATTTAAATTTTCAGACCATTTATGATAACGATGCCTTTAGTGGATTTCAAATAAGAGAAATATTTGGTTTGGGTTTAAATGTTAATTTATAATTATAAAAAAAGTCTATTATAAAATAGACTTTTTTTGTTGATTTTACTAAAATTCTGTCACTGGTAATCCTCATATAAAAAATGATTGTACGGAAATCTTTTAATATGAAGTTCCTTTACTTTATCGTAGACTATTTTTTTAAACTCTTCAAGATTGTTCTTTTTTAAAGCTGAAATAAAAATTGCTTCCCCTTTTTCTCTATTCATCCAGGTTTTTTTCCAATCTTCAAGTGTGTAATGAGCTTTTGTTTTTTCAGTAATTAAATCGTCTTCTTCAATTACTTCAGGATTGTAACTATCGATTTTGTTAAATACCATAACACAAGGTTTATCTGAGGCATTAATTTCTCCTAATATTTTTTCAACAGATGCAATGTGATCTTCAAAAGAATGATGAGAAATATCAACGACATGTAGCAACAAGTCAGCCTCTCTAACTTCATCTAAAGTGCTTTTGAAGGACTCAACCAATTGAGTTGGAAGTTTCCGAATAAAGCCTACAGTATCGCTAACTAAAAAAGGAAGGTTTTTTATTACTACTTTTCTTACGGTGGTATCCAAAGTAGCAAAAAGTTTATTTTCAGCAAAAACATCAGATTTACTAATCACATTCATTAATGTAGATTTACCGACATTAGTATAGCCTACTAATGCCACTCTAACTAGTGCTCCTCTGTTCCCCCTTTGAACAGACATTTGTTTGTCTACTTTAGCTAATTTTTTTTTTAATAAAGAAATTCTATCTCGTACAATCCTTCTATCGGTTTCTATTTCTGTTTCTCCTGGACCTCTCATCCCAATTCCTCCACGTTGTCGTTCTAAGTGGGTCCACATACCCGTTAGTCTTGGTAGTAAATATTGATACTGGGCTAATTCTACTTGAGTTCTTGCATAACTAGTTTGAGCTCGTTGCGCAAAAATATCTAGTATTAAATTAGTCCTATCCAAAACTTTACAATCAAGAATTTTTTCAATATTCCTTTGTTGTGCAGGGGTTAATTCATCATCAAAAACAACTAAGCCTACCTCGTGAAGCTTTATATATTCCTGTACTTCTTCTATTTTACCAGAACCTAAAAAAGTTCGTGAATTTGGGGTCGCTAATTTTTGAACAAACCTTTTCAATACTTCTCCACCCGCTGTAAAAGTTAAAAACTCAAGTTCATCCAAGTACTCATTAGATTTTTCTAAATCTTGGTTTTGAGTTATTAAACCAATTAAAACTGCTTTTTCGTACTCTATTTTTACTTTTTCAATCATAATTATATGTCGACAAAGGTACAAAAGTCACTCTACTATAAATAGTAAATTAGGAGAGAGTAGTGTTTAAATTTTAAAAAAAATAATACAATTATTGTATCTTAGGCTTTTAAATCATAAAAACTAAAATATCGTGAAAAATTTATTAATTATATTGTTTATATCTATTCTCTATATCAATGAAATAAGCGCTCAAGTAGAATATAAAGTTTTTACTAGTGTTGAATCAATTGTTCCAAACGGAATTGGAAGGTCAAGGATCATAAGTGCTAACGAAGATAAAAACTATAAAGACTATACTTCTACGCAAACAGAAAATGACAATACCAGAAATAAATCTGATAGAGCCGAAATAAGAGTGAAAGATTTTGACGAGACAAAATTATTAAACTTTTATAATATTGGCGGGATTAGATTTCAAAATATTGCTGCAAATGATGCTGTTATAACCTCAAAAATAAACACCATGATAGCGGAGGGATGGGAACTTGCTTTTGTAAATAGCGCTGTGGAAAGTGAATGTGGAAAAGGAGACGGTCAAGGAATATTTATCACCCGATATATTTTCAAGAGAACTAAATAAATTTTATTTGATGGATTTATAAGTTTATGAACATCAAAAAATTAATTATATTTAACAAAAATAACCAACAACTTTACAACATGAAAAAATCAGCTACCCTCTTTTTATTTTCCGGGTTTTTAAAAAGCTTTTACACACAATTTTTCTTGCTTATTATTCTATTATTTTCTTTTAATTCGAATGCACAGGGACCTGGTTGTCCAAATGTGAATGCTGGGGGAGATATTGAGTTAGATTGTGAACAGCCTTGTACAGATCTATCTGCAACTTTTCTTCAAACAGGAGAAACTACCTCTTACGAAGTTTCACCCATAGATTACGACCCCCCCTTTCCCACTACAGGTGGGACTGAAGTATCTGTTTTTATAGATGACCGATGGTCGAACATAATTCCACTCCCATTTGATTTTTGTTTTTATGGAGATACTTATTCACAAATATTGATTGGTTCCAATGGCGTAATTAGTTTTGATACTGTAAATAACGAACCAGATGGTTACTGCGATTGGTCTTTTAGCGAATCTATTCCAAGTCCAGACTTATTCGGCACAACGATATTTGGGCCCTATATGGATATAGACCCTTCTGTTGATAGTTCTGGCATTATCAATTATACAATTTTTGGAGATGCTCCTTGTAGAACCATGGTGGTTAATTTTCCCGATATACCTTATTATAGTTCGAGTTGTAATCAATACACTTTAACGACTCAAGTTGTTATATACGAAACAACTAACGTTGTCGAAATATATCTTGAAGACAGAACAGATGCTTGTTCAACTTGGAATGACGGAAATGCTGTAATAGGTTTGCAAAATCAAGACGGAACCGACGGCATTACACCTCCAGAAAGAAATACAGGCAACTGGGCCGCTAGTAACGAAGCATGGAGATTTACTCCAAATGGTGAAAGTAATGTAGCTTTTTCGTGGTTAAATGAAGACAATGAGGTCATCGGCACAGATTCAGTTATTAATGTTTGCCCTGCCAACGAAACAAGTACTTATACAGCTCAAGCAATCTATACAAATTGTAATGGTGATGTAATCACAGAAACCGATACGGTTACAGTGACATTTACAGGAGCCTTCGGGATTGATTTAGGTGACGATCAAGATTTATGTGGCCAAGAAGAGTACCTTATTACGGCACAATTAACAGATGCTAATCCATCAGAAGCCAATTTTACTTGGAGTAGTGGCGAAACATCTCAGTCAATAACCGTTACAGAATCGAATACCTATACAGTTGATGTTACGGTTGGTAATTGTACCTTATCAAGTAGCGTGACCATCAATTTCAGTGACAGCCCATTAATAGATTTAGGAGGAGATCAATCAATTTGTGGTAATGAAGATATTATTTTAGATGCTACCCCCTCCAATTCAGAGGATATTACAAATATCAGTTACAAATGGTTTAAAGATGGAGTTGAACTTAGTAACGAAATTTTAAACACCCTCGATGTTATGGATGTTGGAATATACTCCGTTGAAGTAAGCTCTGATAACTGTGTTAGCACCGATAGCGTAGAGGTTAGCTTATCTTCTTTTACTGTAACACTTGGAGAAAATTTAAATATATGTGATCAATCTTCTATAGAAATAACTCCTGAAATAACAGGAGAAGATGGCTCGAACGCGAGCTTTGTATGGAGCACTGGAGAAACAACCTCAACGATAGACGTTTCTAACTCTGGGACTTACAGTGTTACTGTAACTATTAATGGTTGTGAAAATTCCGATACAATAGATATTAGTATCGCCAATCTTCCTTTAGTAGATTTGGGAGATGATTTTAAATCTTGTGTTGGGGAGTCTTGGACTTTAACCGCTACAAGTATTGAGGAAGATATAACGTTTCAGTGGTTTTTAAATGGAAATGAAATTCCTGGAGAAACCTCTAATAGCTTGGATTTTGTTGTAACTGATGATTTCTCTGGAATACAAACGTATGGCGTTAGTGTTACAAAAGGAGATTGTACAGGCATTGATGAAGTGGAAGTACAACTATATGATGTGGAAAACTGTATCATCACTCAAGGAATCTCACCAGATGCTACGCCAGGTTATAACGATTATTTAGATTTAGAATTTTTAAGTGATCGAGTTGGAGGTATTACTAACCTTCAAATATTTAATCGCTTTGGAACGATTGTATATGATCAAGTAAACTATATAAATCAATGGAACGGCCAAGATAATGCGGGAAATAAATTACCTACCGGAACCTATTATTACGTAATTGATCTCGCAAGTGTAGATGATGTCTATCGATCTCAAACAAGTGGATGGATTTATTTAAATAGAAAATCAAACTAACCTTAAATCTCTTTTCTAACTACCAAATAGTTAATTATGAAAAAAATATACATCATATCAATTTTGCTTGGAATACTCGTTGTCTTCCAAGAAGTGAATGCCCAACAAGATCCTCAGTACACTCAATACATGTACAACTTAAATGTGATTAATCCTGCCTATGCTGGTTCCAAAGAGAGTCTTTCAATAACAGCTCTATACAGAAGTCAGTGGGTGGGTATCGCTGATAATCCTGAGACATTTACCTTCTCTGCACACTCTCCTATTGGAGAAAAAGTTGGACTGGGAATTTCTGCTATAAAAGATCAATTAGGTCCGGTTAGTGAATCAAATATTTATGCTGATTTCTCATACACAATAGATTTAGGTAGTGCTCTTCAACTAGCCTTCGGTATTAAGGGTGGAGTTACACTACATGAGGTGGGCTTATCAGCTCTAGAATTACAGGACCCTAACGACCCATTCTTTTCTGAAGATGTTCAAAGGACTTATCCAAATATTGGAGCTGGAGCGTTTTTGTACGGCGAAAACTTCTATGTAAGTTTATCTGTTCCCAATTTCATAGAATCCGTTCACTTAGACGAAACTATTGATGGTGAAGCAATTAAGTTTGGTAACGAAACCTCTCACCTCTTTACAACAGCAGGGTATATATTTCAATTGGGAGAAAACATAAAACTAAAACCGTCTGCAATGGTTAAAATAGCTTTTGATTCTCCAATTTCTTGGGATACCAATTTAAACGCTTTGTTTTATGAAAAATTTGAACTAGGAGCGTCTTATCGTTTCGATGATTCTTATAGTGCATTGGTTGGTTTTCAAATCAATCCTAATCTCCGAATAGGCTATGCATATGATCATGTCATTTCAGACATTAAGGCTATTGCTGGATCCTCTCACGAATTAATATTAACCTGGGACGTATATTTCAAAAAACGTGCCTTACGTTCACCTAGATATTTCTAATCTTTTAATAAAGCACCTTTAAAATGAAAAAAATATATACACTCATTCTACTTATAACGATTAGTAGCAATGCATTTGCGCAAAATAAAGACACTAAAAAAGCTGACGATTTATATAAAAGGTTAGCTTATACAGAAGCCGCTGATTCCTACCAAAAACTTTTAAAAAAAGGTAAAGGGAACAACTATGTTTATGAGCAACTGGCAAATAGCTATTACTTTATTAATAATTCTAAAAAAGCGGAGACTTATTACAGACGAGTTGTAAAAAGCAGAAAAGTAAAACCCGAAACAGTCTACAACTACGCACAAGTATTAAAAGTAAATGGGAAGTATAGTGACTACAATACCTGGATGATGAAGTTTGCGCAAATGAAACCAGCAGATTCCAGATCCATCGCTTTTATGAAAGATCCTAATTACTTGCCCAAGTATATGGAGGGCACTAAAAAATTCGCAATTATTAACTTAAAAGATGTTAATACTAAATACTCAGAATTTGGAGGAACGGTTATTGGTAAATCTTTTTACTTCTCCTCAGCAAGAAATACTGCCAGAAAAAAATATGGGTGGAATGAAGAACCGTTTCTAGATATTTATGCTGCTGAAATTGTTGGAGAAACCGTTAAAAATGCAAATCTTGTTAGTGGAGATATAAATACTAAATACCATGAAGGTAATACTGCGATTACTTCTGACGGAAAACGCATGTATTTTGACAGAAATGATTACTATAAAGGAAAGTATAAAAAAAGTAAAGAAGGAGTAAGTCAAATTAATCTTTTTTCTGCTGTTAAAGAAAATGGCGTTTGGAAAGATATTCAACCGGTAAACTTTAATAATAGCGAATATTCTTTTGGTCAACCGGCTCTGAGCCCCGATGGAAACACTCTTTATTTTGTAAGTGATATGCCTGGCGGAAAAGGGATGTCTGATATCTACAAAGTAACTATAAATAAAGATGGAACATTGGGTAAACCAGAAAACTTAGGAGATAAAATCAATACTGAAGGAAAAGAAGTATTCCCGTTTTTAGATACAAATGGAACCCTCTATTTCTCTAGTGATGGCCATATGGGCCTTGGTGATTTAGATGTATTCTATGCAGAAGCTAATGGAAATGGTTTTGGAGGTGTTAGAAATATAGGTGCCGACATTAATAGCTCAGGTGATGACTTTGCCTTTAAATACAATCCAAATAGTAAAGAAGGATATGTTTCTTCAAATAGAAAGGGTGGTGCAGGTAGTGATGATATTTATGCGGCCAAATTAATAGCGCCATTATGTGATTTTGAATTGAATGTTCAAGTAGTTGATGAATATACCAAACTCCCTTTAGTAGGGGCTCGTATCGATCTATTTGATAATTTTCAAAATAAATTAGCTACTAAAATGGCAGATAATAATGGATTTGTTACCTTAACAATTGAATGTGATAAGACCAGTCAAGTCCTTGGATTCAGCCAAGGATATGAGGGTAAAAGTATAACAATTGATCCCGCAAATTTTGGACCAATGAATAAGACATTAATGCTTCGCCCCATCGAGAATATTATTGTTGATGAAAAGATCGTGCTTAATGCAATTAAGTTTGATTACGATAAACATAATATAAAACCTCAAGCTGCATTCGAATTAGATAAATTAGTGGCTGTTATGAAAAAATATCCTATGATGGAAGTAAAAATTGAAAGTCATACTGACCATAGAGGAACTCCAAAATACAATATGGAACTCTCCAATAAGAGAGCCGCGTCAACTAAAGAGTATATTATATCTAAGGGAATTGATGGTGCAAGATTATCAAGCCAAGGATTTGGAAAGACCAAACCACTTGTTAATTGTGGAGCGAATTGCAGTAAAGAAGACAATTCAAAAAATAGAAGGTCTGAGTTTATAATCATTAAGTAGTAAAAAAAAACAAATCTTTGATCCTATTCAAAGATTTGTTTTTATTCTTCTTCTTGTGAGTGATGTAGTTTCTTTTCCCACTCTGATTGAAACTCCTCCATTACTGGTTTTACAGTACTCTCAGGTAGATCTGAAATTCGAATATACATTAAGCCATCCACAGCATTATTAAATAGTGGATCAACATTAAAAGCAATCACTTTTGCATTTTGTTTAATGTACTTTTTAATTAAAACAGGTAAACGCAAACTTCCTGGTTCAACCTCATCAATAATTTTATCAAATTTATTTAAATCAGCTTTACTTGCGTCGAAAACAAAATCTTTATCAGCATCTTTTAATTTTACTTTATATTCTTTTTTTGGGTTGATGTATTGTGCTACATAAGGATCATAATAATTCGATTTCATAAATTCTATCATGAGTGATTTTGAAAATTCAGAAAATTTATTACTGATACTAACCCCTCCTATAAGGTATTTATGCTCTGGATAACGAAGTGTAGTGTGAACTATTCCTTTCCAAAGTAAAAATAACGGCATGGGGCGCATTTGATATTTTTTTATTATAAATGCTCTTCCCATTTCAATAGATTTACTCATCATAGGAAATAATTCTTGTTCAAATCGAAATAATTCCTGTAAATAAAACCCATCAATGCCATATTTAGAATAAATCTGTGCACCCAATCCCATTCTATAAGCGCCAGCTATTTTTTTATTATCTATATCCCACAAAAACATGTGATGGTAATAGGCATCAAATCGATCCAAATCTATAGCTCTATTAGTTCCTTCTCCAATTTCTCTAAATGTAATTTCCCTAAGCCTTCCAATTTCTTGAAGAATATTAGGAATGCTTGGGGCATCTGTTAAATAAACTTCATAATTTTTACTCTGTAGTAATCTTTTATCATTTTGATACAGAGTATCCAATTCATTTTGAAGAATAGCAGTCGAAACAGGTTTAACAATTTTTTTTGGTGGTTTCGGAAACTTAAGATTTTTTGGTAAGCTGTCTATTAATTTTTTCTTTTGAAATGGGTTTGCAAGAAGGTACGTTTTTGTTCGTAAAAAATTAGTAAAGCTTTCAAGTGACTTATATTCATCTTGGTTCTTTACTGGTATAGCATTACCAATTCTAACCTTAATTAAACGTTCTTTTTGAGTAAGTAGTTCTGAGGGTAATTTTGCAGTGCGTAGCGTATCACTGACTCTTGCCATTCCATAAAACAACTTACTATTTTTAGCATGAAAATAAATAGGAACCACGGGTACCTTGGCTCTTTGTATTAATTTCATCGCGGCCTCTTCCCATGGGCGATCAACTATTAATCTACCATCTTTATAGGTTGAAACTTCTCCCGCGGGGAAAATACCTAAAGAAAATCCATCTTTTAAATGTTGTAATGAGGCCTTAAACCCTCCGATACTAGACTTTACTTCTTTTCTTGCTTCAAAAGGATTAACTGGCATGACATAAGATTTCATTGGCTCAATTCGATGCAATAAAAAATTAGCTAAAATTTTAAAATCAGGTCGATGTTCTAATAATAATTTGAGTAATAATATCCCGTCTATCCCTCCCAATGGATGATTTGATATAGTAATAAAAGGGCCTGTTTTTGGAATTCTTTTTAAATCTTCCTCGGGAATTTCAAACTTAATCTCAAGATCATCAATAAGCGAATTAATAAATTCAATATCACTTAGGTGTTTGTTTGCATTGTATATTTTATTGAGAGTGTCTAGATTTAAGATTTTCATCAAAGCCCAACCAAAAACAGTTCCTAAGAGTCCTAGTTTGTCAATATTAATTGCTTGAGCTACTTCTTTTGCGTTGACTAATCCCATTAAAAAAAAATATTTTGTATTCTATTTGAAATCATACAAGGTTAGATAAAATAATATTTGATTAGGTTTTGACTACGAACTGAATTGTTTCTCTACTTTCTTGCCTTAGTAGTATTTCTTTCCCTTTCAACAACTCTTTTGTTTCGGAATTCTTTGAATGACGAATGGTATAAAGTGTTACACCTTCATTCCAAGAAACTCTGAAAGTCTCCCGTAACCTTTTTAGTAATGAGTCTAGTTTATCAAACTTATTATCTACACAGACAGAAAAACTAATTGCTGAATTTTGAATTAAATTGACTTTCATTTGAAATTCATAAAGTAATTTGAAAACATCGCCAATGGTATCTTCCATCATAAATGAAAAATCTAAAGAAGATAATGATATTAGTACCTGATCTTCTTTTAATATGAGACAAGCTACTTTAGGGTTTAAAAAAACTCCTTTCCCTACGCAAGTACCAGTATTTTTTGGATGATAAAAAGATTTTACAAATAATGGAATCTCTTTACGTTGAAGTGGCTGCAATGTTTTTGGATGTATTACTGTAGCGCCATAAAAAGCAAGTTCGATAGCTTCGCGATACGAGATGTGACTTAGTAATTGTGTTTTTTTAAAGTGCCTTGGGTCGGCATTTAAAATCCCTGGCACATCTTTCCAAATAGTAACACTTATGGCGTTTAAACAATATGCAAAAATAGCGGCTGTATAATCGCTTCCTTCTCTTCCTAAAGTTGTTGTAAAATTATGTGAACCCTCTGATGCAATAAACCCTTGAGTGATAGACACTCCTGTTGTTGAAACTGAATTGATGATTTTTTTTTGAGTTTCTTCCCAATTTACTTTGGCCTCTCTATAATTAGCATTCGTTTTGATTACAGAGCGAACATCCAAAAACTTATTTTTAAACTTACATTCTGATAAATATTCTGAAATAATAGTTGTAGAAATAAGTTCGCCAAAACTCACGATTTGATCGTAAACAAATGAATAATCGTTAGATTTATTGTGACTTACAAATAATTGAAGTTCATTATTAAACTTTAATAATTTATTAAAAATTGGATGTGAATTATTATTGAATAGTTCCGTTATTATTGTTAGGTGGAATTCATAAAATTTATTTATTGTTGATTTGATTTCAGGGGGATTAGAAAAATAATTAACGACTAATTCTTCAAGCAAATTAGTCATTTTTCCCATTGCTGAAACAACAACAATCAAATCTTTTTCCTCTGACGTCTTAAGAACAGAAAGTACATTTTTTACTCCTTCAGCATTCTTTACAGAAGCTCCACCAAATTTAAAAACTTTCATTTATTTGTTAAAATCTGTTATTCTTTTTTAAATATTTTTTCATTCTATTCTCATCCATTTGAACAAGGTGCCAATCTTTCAAAAGTTTTGCGCCGCTACTTTCATAAAAATCTATTGCGTTTTTATTCCAATCTAAAACAACCCATTCCAAGCGTTTAACATTTCTATTTACTGCATATTGAATTACTTCAGCGTATAACGCTTTTCCGATTCCTTTGCCTCTTAAATCAGCATTCACTACCAAATCCTCTAAGTGAATACTTCTTCCCTTCCAAGTTGAAAAGCGATCATATACCAAAGCCATTCCAACAATTAAATTATTTACCTCAGCAACAAAACAAGTAAATATAGCATTTTTACCAAAACCTTCTTTTATCAAGTCTGTTTCAGTTATTTCAACACTATTTGTCTCTTTTTCAAAAGCAGCTAATTCCTTAATAAGCCTTAAAACTTGAGGCATATCTTTAGGAGTACTCAATCTAACAGAAATTCTCATAATTTTGATTTGAAAAGACAAATATCGGTTCTATTTCTTTAAAATTTAACGATATTTGCATAAATTAATTCCAACTTACTACATGACAAAACACAACAAAACACTTGGAGAATTTATTATCAATAAACAAAGTGAGTTTAAATATTCTTCTGGAGAACTTACAAGGCTTATCAATTCTATTAGATTGGCTGGAAAAATTGTAAATCACGAAGTAAACAAAGCAGGACTTGTTGATATACTTGGTACTGCTGGAGAAGAAAATATTCAAGGTGAAGATCAGCAAAAATTAGATGTTTATGCCAATGAAGTTTTTATAAAAAATCTAGTAAATCGTGAAATTGTATGTGGTATTGCAAGTGAGGAAGAAGATGATTTTATATCCATACAAGGTAATAATAATAAAAATGAAAATAAATATGTCGTATTAATGGATCCTTTAGATGGTTCGTCAAATATCGATGTTAATGTTTCAGTTGGTACCATTTTTTCAATTTACAGAAGAATCACTCCAGTAGGAACTCCCGTAACTATTGAAGATTTTTTACAACCCGGTAAAAATCAAGTCGCAGCTGGATATATTGTATATGGAACTTCAACGATGATTGTTTATTCTACAGGTCATGGCGTAAATGGCTTTACATTAAACCCTGCAATTGGGACTTATTATCTTTCACATCCCAATATGCAATTCCCTGATAAAGGATATATATATTCCGTCAATGAGGGGAATTATGTCCATTTCCCAAAAGGAGTAAAAGAATATATAAAATACTGCCAAGAAGAAGAAGAAGACAGGCCTTATACCTCAAGGTACATCGGTTCTTTGGTTTCCGATTTTCATAGAAATATGATTAAAGGAGGAATTTATTTTTACCCCTCTACCTCTAAAAGTCCTAATGGTAAGCTGCGTCTTCTTTATGAATGTAATCCTATGGCATTTTTAGCCGAACGGGCAGGTGGCAAGGCAAGTGATGGGTTTAATAGAATTTTAGACATTAAGCCTACAGAACTGCACCAAAGAGTACCTTTTTTCTGTGGAAATAAAGTTATGGTAGATAAATTAGAGTTTTTTATGAAAAAAAATGAGTAACATCTATTATATTTTAATATGTTTACTAAATAGATACTAAAGAAAATAACAGAAGCCTATTAATTTCTACTTTGGTATTAAAATCTTAAAATTTAAATAGTTAAATAACTATGTTCGTTAGAATTTTTTCATTGTTAAAAATAGTTCTATTGGGTCTTTTTATAATTGTTCCAGCGACAATTTATTCTCAACAAAAAGATTCTGTTAGTGCAATTGACTCCTCACTCATATCAAGACCTAAAGCAATTTCATTAACCAATATTATTCAGAGTTCAGAAGAAGTCAAAGAAGAAATTAAATCTACTGAAAGAAAACTAGTTTTGGATAATCGAATCAGAAAAATTGATTCATTATTCCCAGAATACAAAACGTTTATTATAACTGAACAAAGAAAATCCAAAAATTTTGTTAGATCAAACCCAAATTTAGAAAAAATCGATAAATTAATTATTAGATGGAATGGGTATCAAACTAATTTAAAATCTTGGAGAACTACAGTTAATCAGTCTATAAAAAGAAATTTACGCTTATTAGAATTAATCTCGTTTAATGAACAAACATGGTCCTTAACTTACGAAAATTCGATATCTGAGGAAGTACCACAAGAAACCTTAACTAGTATTAAAAATAATTGGGAAGATTTAATAAATATAAAGAATAAGATCATCGATCAAAAAAATAATTTATTAATTCTTGAGGCAAAAATTTACAAACAAAAAATAATTGCTAACGAAGTAATAGATGAATTAATTGTCTTAAAAAATTCCGAAACTTACAACCTATTTTATTTACGTAATGATCCTTTGTGGGAATCGTTATTTAAGACGCCGAATGAAACTGAAAATAAGGATGATTTCAAGGAATCGTTTTCTGAAAGCATTTCAAAAATTGCCGAGAAAATTATTACATCCGAAGCAGGCATTCATATTTATCTTTTTTTAATAATACTTGTGGTATTACTACTATTATTCTTGAAAAAAACTTTTAGCAAATATGCTTTTAATGAAGCAGATGGTGATCTACAAAATGCAAAAAATCTATTTCTAAATCATCCATTATCTAGTATTGTGTTTACTTCCATTTTTATAGCTTATTTTTTCTTTGACGAGAAACCCATGCTATTTAATGATCTTCTTATCACATTAGCCCTAATTACTTCTTTATACCTCTTAAAGCCACATATATATAGCCGCTTTAAAAAAATTCTTTATTTTATTATTTTACTTTTTATTTTAGATTCTATTAAAACTTATATTTGGTTTTCAACTGCTCAATACAGGGTCTATTTATTATTTCAAGTAGCTTCAATTATACTAATTACCTATCTATTCACAAAACCTTATTTAGAGACCAGGAAAATGAAAATGGGTAGGTTTGGATTATTACTTTTAAATTTAACTCCTGTTATTTATTTTCTAGCTTTTATTTCATTAATCTCCAATATTTTAGGCTACACAAACCTTACTGATATTACTATCAAAATAATTATAGAAAGTATTACAACAGTCATTCTTTTTTATGGAACATTAATTATTTTTAGTGGAATTGTAATTGGCTTAATTCATCGCCACTTTAGTGTAAAGGTCACCTATGAACTCGATAAAAAACAAAACATCGAACAAAAATCACTAAAAATAATTAGCATACTTGTAATTATTGCTTGGTGTAGGTTTTTTCTTAAAATGACTGATTTATTAAGACCCTTATCAACATCGGTTTCTGACTATCTATCAGAGCCCTACAAACTGGGGAGTATTTCCTTTACATTCGGAGCTATATTAACCTTTTTGTTAATTTTGATATCTTCATATTTTGCTACAAAATTTATTTCGTATTTGTTTGATGAAGATTCTTCATTAAAATTTTTAAAGCTTCCCAAAGGCGGACCAGCTGCAATTTCATTAATAATAAGGTATTTTATTCTTGTTTTTGGAATTATTATGGCCCTAGGCGCTCTAAATGTAGATTTAAGTAAATTCAATTTAATGGCTGGCGCTCTAGGTTTGGGAATTGGTTTTGGGCTTCAAACTGTTATTTCAAATTTTGTTTCGGGACTAATTTTAGTTTTTGAACGTCCTATTTTACCTGGAGATACTGTTGAAGTAAACAATTTGTTAGGAAAAGTAAATAAAATTGGGGTACGATCATCAAGCATTAGTACATTTGACGGTGCAGAGGTGATCGTACCTAATAATAATTTAATAGCCAATGACCTAATAAACTGGACACTATCTGATAACATAAGGCGAGTTGAGGTATTAATTGGTACGGCCTATAGTTCTGATCCGAATGAAGTGCTAAAAATATTGATTGAGGTAGCAAATGACAATAACGATGTGCTAAAAGAGCCCGAGGTTCGTGCTTTGTTCAGCGAATTTGGGGATAATTCCCTAAACTTTAGATTGCGTTTTTGGGTACCTTATGAGTTAGGTTTAGTTGTAAAAAGCGATATTTCTTTAGCTATTTATAATAAGTTTAAGGAGATAGGAATTGAAATTCCTTTTCCACAACAAGATATTTACATCAAAGAGTTTCCTGAAAAAAACAAAAAAACTAATTAATCTACTTTTTTAATCTGTTTTTGATCAAATATTTATACTCATTATAACTTATTTTACCGGTATAAATTTCAATTGAATCTTGTATGAGTTCGTTGGCGCTACTAGAATTATAACCCAATCCAATTGCGTATTTTTTAATTAATACTAATTCTTTTGCATCTATTTTTTGATCCGAAAATATCATGTCAAATAAGTCATGCATACGCTCCAATCTCTCATCAGCAGAATTTGAAGGAACAATAGGGTATTGTGCTGGATTCTTTAAAATAGTTGCCACATCCGATTTATTAACTCCTAGCTTTATAGCTAGAGTTTGCAATAAATTTTGCTCATCTTCAGATATTTTTCCATCAGTCATTGCTATGGAAGCAATTGATGCAAAGTGAGCTTTATTTTTAGTTTGGTGACCTTTTTTAAATAATTCGTAAAATGACATAATCTTATATTTATACCGCAAAGATAAAACTAATCAAGGGGTTTATTGAAATAAATTTACAGTAAAATAGTATCGTTTTCATAATTCTAACAATCAGACAGGTCTGTTAAAATAAGTTTAAACTTATGATAAATATTTAATTGAAATCTTACCTTTGTATGAATGAGTAAAGTACTAGTTTCTTCACTTTTTAGCAAGTCTTCTTACTCAAGAAAACTAGGAATAGCTATTACCAACAACGAAAATAAAACAGTAATTTCAGGCTTAGTTGGTTCTTCCTTTTCTATCGTTATTTCCGAAGTTTTTAATGATGTTAATCGACCATTTTTAATTGTTTTAAACGATAAAGAGGAGGCGGCCTATCACCTAAATGATTTAGAGAATTTATTAGGTGAAAAAAATGTGCTTTTTTATCCAGGAAGTTATCGTCGTCCTTATCAAATTGAAGAAACTGATAACGCTAACATTCTATTAAGGTCTGAGGTTTTAAATCGAATTAATTCACGAAAAAAGCCAGCTATTATTGTTTCATATCCTGAGGCTCTTTTTGAAAAAGTTATTACCAAAAAAGAATTAGAAAGACATACCCTCAAAATTGATACAGGTGATGATTTATCCATTGATTTTGTAAATGAAGTATTGTTTGAATATAATTTTAAACGAACTGATTTTGTAACCGAACCTGGAGAATTTTCGGTCCGCGGAGGTATTTTAGATGTATTTTCTTTTAGCAACGACAATCCCTATCGTATTGAGTTTTTTGGTGATGAAGTGGAAAGTATTCGGAGTTTTGATGTAGAAACACAATTATCTACAGAATTTATAAAAAAAATAACCATCATTCCAAATATGGAGAATAAAATGATGGAAGAAAAACGTATCAGTTTTTTAAAATATATGGCTTCAAAAACAATCGTTTTTTATAAAAACGAAGATTTGTTATATCAGGGAATTGATAAATTATTTAATCAAGCAGAAGATACATTTAATGCCTTAGACGGTGAGATCAATCAAAGCAATCCTAATGAACTATTTTGTTCCTCACAATTAGTCAAAAAAGAACTAGAAGATTATACCAAAGTTCAACTAATTAATACATCGAATAACAGTGATATTAACTTTAATACTCAACCTCAACCATCATTTAATAAACAATTTAATTTACTAATTGACAACCTTAATACCAATACAGAAAAAGGATTTAAAAACTATATTTTTTGCAGCAGCCATCAACAAGAACAGCGCTTTCACGATATTTTTGATGATATAGAACAACATGTAAATCAATTTGAAACTGTTGTTTTTCCATTATATGAAGGGTTTGTAGATTCAGATCAGAAAAATATTTGTTATACCGATCATCAAATTTTTGAACGGTATCATAAATTTCAACTAAAAAATGGATATGCTAAAAAGCAAGCCATTACTATAAAGGAATTAACCAATTTAGAGGTGGGTGATTATGTAACTCATATTGATCACGGAATTGGGAAATTTGGAGGGCTTCAAAAAATTGATGTAGAGGGGAAACAACAGGAGGCTATAAAGTTAATTTATGGAGAACGTGATATTTTATACCTCAGCATCCACTCGTTGCATAAAATTTCTAAGTATAGCGGAAAAGATGGGACCACTCCTAAAATATATAAATTAGGAAGTGGTGTTTGGAAAAAATTAAAACAAAAAACGAAAAAAAGGGTCAAAGAAATTGCCTTCAACTTAATTGAATTGTATGCTAAAAGAAGAACCCTAAAGGGTTTTGCATACAACCCAGATTCTTATTTACAACTTGAATTAGAATCTTCTTTTATTTATGAAGATACTCCCGATCAAATAACGGCAACGGCAGATATTAAGAGAGATATGGAAAACGAACGCCCCATGGACCGTTTAGTTTGTGGCGATGTAGGTTTTGGAAAAACAGAAGTAGCTGTTAGGGCGGCTTTTAAAGCAGTAGATAATGGGAAACAAGTTGCTATCTTAGTGCCTACTACCATTTTAGCATTTCAACATTTTAAAACTTTTTCAGAAAGATTATTTGAAATGCCTGTGAACGTAGATTATCTAAATCGATTTAGAACTGCTAAACAAAGAACTTCAGTATTAGACCGATTAAAAAACGGAACTTTAGATATTGTAATTGGAACACATCAACTAGTAAATAAGGCCTTACAATTTAAAGACTTAGGGTTATTAATTATCGATGAAGAACAAAAGTTTGGTGTGGCTGTAAAAGATAAATTAAAAACCATCAAACATAATGTGGATACCCTAACATTAACCGCAACTCCCATACCGAGAACACTACAATTTAGTTTGATGGCAGCAAGAGATTTATCTATTATTAATACACCACCGCCTAACCGATATCCTGTAGAAACTCAAGTAGTTCGTTTTTCTGAAGATACCATAAGAGATGCCATTCGTTATGAAATTTCAAGAAACGGACAAGTGTTTTTTGTTCATAATCGAATTGAAAATATAAAAGAAGTTGCAGGGATGATACAACGACTCGTTCCAGATGCAAAAATTGGTGTTGGACATGGTCAAATGGAAGGGAAAAAGCTAGAACAACTCATGTTGGCTTTTATGAATAACGAGTTTGATATATTGGTTTCTACTACAATTATCGAAAGTGGTTTGGATGTGCCAAATGCCAATACGATGTTTATTAATAATGCCAATAATTTTGGACTCTCCGATTTACATCAAATGCGAGGCCGTGTGGGTAGAAGTAATAAAAAAGCATTTTGTTATTTTATCACGCCTCCATATTCTGCGATGACCGATGATGCTCGCAAACGCATCCAAGCTCTGGAACAATTTAGCGAATTAGGAAGTGGTTTAAATATCGCTATGAAAGATTTGGAAATTCGAGGGGCTGGCGATTTATTAGGTGGGGAACAAAGTGGGTTTATTAATGAAATTGGTTTTGAAACCTATCAAAAAATACTTGCGGAAGCAATCGATGAATTAAAAGAAAAAGAATTTAAAGAACTTTATCTTGGCACAGAACACGAGCTTAAAGATTTTGTAAAAGAAACCTTTATCGATACCGATTTCGAATTGCTGTTTCCAGACGATTATATCAATAACATCACCGAAAGGCTGAACTTATATAATAAATTAAGTGAGTTGAAAACGGAAGAGGAGCTTCAAAAATACGAAACAGATTTAATAGATCGTTTTGGGGATTTACCGACTCCAGCGGTTGATTTATTGAATAGTGTTCGTTTTAAATGGCTGGCAATTTCCTTGGGCTTAGAACGAGTTATAATGAAACAAAGAAGAATGGTAGGTTATTTTGTTGCTGATCAAGAAAGTTCTTTTTACCAAAGTCCTACTTTTTCTAAAGTTATTCAATATGTGCAAAACAATTCTCGTTTAGTTAAAATGAAAGAAAAACAAACAAGAAACGGACTGCGATTAATTATTACCTTTGAACATATAACCAACATAAATAAAGCATTGCAATCTTTATCACCTGTTTTGATTTGATTAGTAGATGTTTTTAGTCAAATTATATCTTATGAAATTTAAATGTATTTTTTACTTATTGGTAATGTTTCCTTTATTATTGATAGCTCAAAACACTATAAAAGCTACTTTTACACCCGAAGAAGATTTTACTTGGGGTATTCTTTATAAAAACTCTCCTACTGGAAAAAAATATGTTGCACAGAGTAAATTTGTTGAAGGTCATGTAGTTTTCAAACTCAATGAAGAAGCAACAAAAGGAATCTATAAATTGGTTTACGCGGTACCTCAAAATGAATATAATTTTGATCTTATTTATAATGGAAAAGAGGATATCGAGTTAAAATTCAACTTAAATGACGGGGCTATATTTCTAAAATCCTCTGAAAATATATTGTTATCTTCTTATTTGAGCGAACTAACATTTCTGGGTAAATCACTAGAAGCAGAATTCTCAAAAAATCAAATTAATCGTAAAGCTATCACTACTATTTTTGATACACAACGAGAATTACAAATAACCTATGAAGAAAAGTCTAAAGGTATGTTAGTAAATCACTTTATAAAAGCGAATAAGCCATATATTCCATCTAAATATGAGCCCAAATCAAGTTATATAAAAAATCAAACTACTGATTATTTTAAAAATATTGACTTTAGTAACGAAGTACTACAAAGTTCTAATTTATTATTAGACAAATCATTAACCTATGTTTATAGTGTTGTAGATGAGGGCTTTACCGAAGAAAACAATTATAGTTTTAATACTGATCAAGTAGTCGCAAAAACTAGATTTGCGAACCCTATTTTTAGAAAGTCATTTTTAGAAAAAATGTGGCAAAAATTTGTCTCTAATGATGATATAATAGTCGCCAATTATTTAGCCGAAAGATATTTAATACCACTAGCTAATCAACAAAATGACACCCGCCTCGCTTTAAAATTAATACAATTTAAAAATCTATCTATCGGGAATTCTGCGCCCGATTTTATACTAGATGAAAGTAGTCGAAAAAAATTAAGTGCATTGGATGTGGCAGAAAATTATATTTTGGTTTTTTGGAGTAGCGGATGTTCTCATTGCTTAAAAGAACTTCCCCAACTACACAGTTTGAGTCAGAAACTTAATAGCACAAAATACAAGGTAGTTGCTGTTGGCTTAGAAGAGAATAATACAAAGTGGTCAAGTGAAGTTAAAAAATTTCCAAACTTCATCAATGCAATAAAATTACAAAAATGGGATAATAAAGTGGTTAAAGATTATGCATTAACGAGTACTCCTACCTATTTCGTGTTGGATCAAAACAAAAAATTTAAATTTAAACCAGAAGGGCTTAAAGATTTAGAAGCGTATTTGAATGAGGAATAAATTTTAAAAGTGATAAAAAGCATTTTCAAAGTGCTCAATTTTTTCTTCACTTTTATTTTTGATGACAGCAATAATATCAAATCGGACTTCTACATCTAAATTTTTAGAAATAACATACTCATTTGCTGCTTTTACTAATAACTTAATTTTTGAAGGGCTAACAAAATCTTGAGGATTTCCAAAAAAATCACTAGCTCTAGTTTTCACTTCCACCACTACGATAGTCCCTTTATTTTTTTGTGCAACAATGTCTAATTCAGCTTTATCAAAGTAAAAATTTTGTGCTAAAATAGCATAGCCGTTTTTTGCCAAATAAGCTGCTGCTATCTTCTCCCCTTTTTTTCCTAATTCATTATGATAAGCCATGATTACGAATCGAAAGTTAAGATTGTCTCCGTTTTAGAAATTATTAATTCAGCTTTTCTTCCTAAAATTAACGCTCTATTATCTTTTATATGACCAGCAGGAAAATTAAAAACTATTGGGTAGTTATAATCGTTACAAATACTCAAAATAATTTCTTCAGAAGACTGACCAAATGGAATATCATTATCGTGCATTTGCGTCATCCCACCAATAATTAGTCCTTCTAATTGGTCAAGCATACCGTTTCGTTTTAGATTTTGAAGCATCCGGTCAATGTGATATAAATACTCATCTAAATCTTCAATAAACAAAATTTTCCCTTTTGTAGAAATAGAAGATGAACTTCCGCACAGTGAATATAACATAGAAAGATTGCCTCCTACCAATACACCCTTTGCATTTCCCGTAACATTAGATACTTCAGAAGGAATAGTAATAGTAGTATTGTTCCCAAAAAGTGAATTTTTTAAGGTTTGAACACAAGCTGCTGTTTTAGTTTCAATTGAAACCGGCATTTGGGCGTGCAATGTTTCAAATCCTAATTGATGTAAATGAGAATGCAAAACTGTAACATCACTATAACCTATAATCCATTTTAGATTGTTTTTAAAATTGCTAAAGTCCAACAAATCAATCATTCTAATGGTTCCATAGCCGCCTCTAGCACACCAAATTGCTTTTATTTTGGGATTATCTAACATTTCTTGAAAATCGGATGCTCTTAAATTATCATTCCCTGCAAATTGATGTTCTTCCGCTTCTATAGAATTTCCTAAAACCACATTTAATTCCCAATTTTTTAATATAGCTAAAGCAGGAATTAATTCCTTTTTAGATACCTTTCTAGCAGTAGAAACGATGGCAACTGTATCTCCTTTTTGTAAATAATTTGGGCGAATCATATTTCTTTATTACACCTTCAAAGTAATAAAAAATTAATCTTTTCCGTTAATATTTAGTTATAGAATTAATAAATCACTCATTTTCAGTAGCTTTTTTTAATTGTTTTATATCGAACCAGTAGTTTTACTTTGTGTAACGAGTCTTCGATTATACCTTCATTTCATCAGGAAGGCAACGATTTTAGATTCTTGAAGAAATACAAATAGATTGAGTTATGGACAATATACATAACATATTTCGACAGGAGTACACTATAACGGTGACTGGGTATTAATTAAATAGTTTCTTTTAAAAATCATCAAGCATCAGCATAAATAAAATCCTTATTTTTGTCATACAAAATTGAATATGCAAAATTCATCAAAACGGTTTACCATAACGGCAGCGTTGCCTTATACCAACGGACCTGTACATATAGGACATTTAGCAGGCGTTTACGTTCCTGCAGATATTTATTCTCGCTTTCAACGATTACAAGGAAATGATGTGGCTTTTGTTTGTGGTAGCGATGAGCACGGAGTTCCTATTACAATCAAGGCAAAAAAGGAAGGCATTACACCACAACAAGTGGTAAATAAATACCACGCTATTATTAAACAATCGTTTCAGGAGTTTGGGATTACCTTCGATAATTATTCGCGTACTTCTGCAAAAATACATCACGATACCGCCTCCGATTTTTTTAAAAAATTATACGAAGAGGGGAAATTTATAGAACAAACTACCGAGCAGTTTTACGATCAAGAAGCCAACCAGTTTTTAGCCGATCGTTTTATAATAGGTACTTGCCCAAAATGTGGTTTTGAAGAAAGTTATGGTGATCAATGCGAAAGTTGTGGAACTTCTCATAACGCAACCGATTTAATCAATCCAAAATCTTCTATTACCGGGAACACCCCTGCATTAAAAGAAACCAAACATTGGTTTTTACCTTTAGACCAATACGAACCTTGGCTTAAGGAATGGATTGTTGAAGGGCATAAAAAAGATTGGAAATCGAATGTTTATGGCCAATGTAAATCGTGGATCGATGACGGTTTACGACCTAGAGCAGTTACCCGAGATTTGGATTGGGGAATCCCAGTACCGGTAGAAGGTGCCGATGGAAAAGTATTATACGTATGGTTTGATGCTCCTATTGGTTACATTTCTGCAACAAAAGAATGGGCAGAAAAAGAAGGAAAAGATTGGGAGCCTTATTGGAAGGATGAAGACACTAAAATGCTTCATTTTATCGGAAAAGATAATATTGTTTTTCATTGTATAATTTTTCCGAGTATGTTAAAGGCTGAAGGCTCGTATATCTTACCAGAGAATGTACCTGCCAACGAATTTTTAAATCTGGAGGGCAATAAAATTTCAACCAGCAAAAACTGGGCGGTATGGTTGCATGAGTATTTGCAAGATTTTCCAAATCAGCAAGACGTATTGCGCTATGTTTTAACAGCAAACGCGCCAGAAACCAAAGACAACGATTTTACTTGGGCAGATTTTCAAGCTAGAAATAATAATGAATTGGTAGCTATCTTCGGAAACTTCATCAACCGTGTGGTGGTTTTAACCAATAAGTATTACAACGGAATTGTTCCAAAACCCGCTGACTTATCGGAAGTAGATATTAAAACTTTATCCGAATTAAAAGCCTATCCTAAAGTGATAGAAAGTTCGTTAGAGCGTTACCGATTTAGAGAGGCTCAAGCCGAGCTAATGAATGTAGCTCGATTGGGTAATAAATACCTAGCAGATGAAGAACCTTGGAAAAAAGTTAAAACAGACGAGGAAAGAACAAAAACTATTATGTATGTTTCGCTTCAGATAGCAGCTGCATTGGCTGTTTTAAGCGAGCCGTTTTTGCCGTTTACTTCAACTAAATTAAAGAATATGTTATGTTTTTCCGAGCTTGATATAGAATCTGCATGGAACGATATTTCAACCAAAGATGTTTTAATCCCTCCAACACATCAAATAGGAAAAGGCGATTTACTTTTTAGTAAAATTGAAGATGGGCAAGTACAACAGCAATTAGACAAATTAGAAGCTACTAAAAAATCAAACGAAATGATGAATGCAAGTCCAGAACCACAAAAAGACACCATTCAATTTGACGATTTTACCAAATTAGATATGCGAGTTGGTACTATTTTAGAAGCCGAAAAAATGGCGAAAACTAAAAAATTACTGATTCTAAAAGTGGATACCGGAATGGACATTCGTACCATTGTATCTGGTATAGCCGAAAGTTTTTCTCCAGAAGAAGTAGTCGGCAAAAAAGTAACGGTATTGGTCAACTTAGCTCCAAGAGCACTTAGGGGAGTTGATAGTGAAGGAATGATCTTAATGACGGAAACTCCCGATGGTAAATTGGTGTTTTTAAATCCCGATGACGAGAAGGTTTTTAATGGAGCGTCTGTTAGCTAAATAGCTCCCATTAAAATACAAGAATAGCCGGTTTCATCCGTTGTTTGAATCTTTTGGGTTAAGCTCTTTAATTATAAAAAAACTATTATTTTTGTTATTTATTCTTTTAACCTTATAAATTAGTATAGCATGCAACTGTACAATACGCTGAGCGCAAAAGAGAGAGCAACCATATTGGAAGAAGCGGGAGAAGACCGTTTAACCCTCTCTTTTTATAAATATGCTAAAATTGGCAATCCAGAACTATTTAGAAACCATCTATTTTTGGCTTGGGACGACCTTGAAGTCTTAGGGCGAA
>Ga0233438_10000355_pt1 | contig 61086 bp, 67 predicted proteins | sample SI_123_September_FD_182720 | JGI IMG/M metagenome (GOLD analysis project Ga0233438, IMG submission 182720) | Seawater microbial communities from Saanich Inlet, British Columbia, Canada - SI_123_September2016_10_MG | ecosystem: Environmental > Aquatic > Marine > Inlet | place: Canada: British...
GTATACCACTTTGTTTTCGTTGCATTTCATCGCTTTTACGTTTCCCTGTGACTGTTGAAAACGCACCCAGCCACCGAGAAACTGCACGTTGAGATCCAGATATAGATGCTGCATCATCACTTACAACTATTGACAAACCATTGCAAACATCGGGCTTGTTCTCTTTCTCGGGAAATTGAATTAGGAATGCCTCTATACTTATAGCTGGGATGTCTGGTGCTTCGTCTAATAATCGATCGTACTCCTCCCGAGATTTCATAAGGAAATCTACCACTTCTGACCGATGCTTAACATCGAGTGATATTTCCATATCGATAGATCTATAGAACTTAGACCACTGCACACACATAACTGAGTGTGACTCAGATAGAGGTAGAGACTGACTGAATTTTGAGATACTCGTCAAAATCCCCCCCAAAACATTCATGAAAGCAAAGAAATATTGGATTATCATTATGTTATTCTTAGTCTCTGGTGACACATCTTCATTCCCACTCGGATTTAAAACGGCAAAACCACCGACACCTGTTATACTCGCTATGACTATACTAGGATAAGACAACCAATCATTCTGTTTCTTGTAAAATAGGCGTGCGTGATTATGCAACCAGCGGTATCCAGCCGCCTTTTCAGCCCATTTTATAAGCAACTTTTCTTGTTTTTCGCACCATCCATCACAATGATCGATGGTGTTACTCATAACTTGTATTACACTGATATATTTTTCGCACATTCCCTGGCAAGTTTATCAGCTTCTTCATTTTTGGGGTTTCCATTGTGAGCCTTTACCCACTTCCATTCAATCATGAGGAAATAATCCCTTAATTCGTCTAGTTTAACCCATAATTCTTTATTCTTCACGTTTCCACCATTGGCAGTTTTCCATCCATTTTTCTTCCAATTGTGAATCCATGAAGTTATTCCCTGTTTTACGTAATTACTATCGGTACAAATACGTACATTTTTTTCGTTTATCATTTTAAGCTTTTCTAAAGCTTTTATAACGGCTGTCATTTCCATTGCATTATTTGTTGAATTGCGTTTTGAACCAAACAATTTAAAAGTATCACTGACCACACCCCAACCGCCAGGTCCAGGATTTCCAAGGCAACTTCCATCGGTGTAAACTTCATACATACTTACTTATCGTCTTTATTTTTTATATCCTTGTAATCGGATGCCTTCTTCGGAGTTTTACAAATCGTATCACCACAATGGTCTCTATTTTGATAAACCGAGTTAATAGAGGTTGAAATTTCGTTACATGTTTTAAGACTCCATCGACCCAATAAGGGTTTATCCGTTTTTAAAAAGATATCAAAAAAGCGTCTTATCATTATCCATTATAAGAGGCTTATATTTAAGTAAATAAAGAGTTGGATTGACATTATTTAAATGAAAGTAGAGATCTCAAATGCAGATCTTATTGATCGAATCACAATATTAGAACTGAAAATGGAATTTCTAAGAGGAGATGAAATTTTAAGAGAACTTCAAAAAGAATATGACCTTCTTACACAACATGATATAGATACTCCTCATAAAGAAGAACTCAAAAATATAAATAGAGGAATTTGGGAATTTCGAGATATGAATCGTTTGTTACACAGTAATGAATGTTACAATCAAACATTTGTCGTTAACGCGAGAAGAATTATAGAACTAAATAACGAAAGAGTAAAAATTAAACATCTTATTAATTCTGAAACTAATTCTTACATCATGAACCAAAAGGGTTATAATACACCTATATCTACACCATCTCCATCTTATAATTCATTTGGCTCTCTCACAAATCAATTATTTTTGTAGACTCACTTTGATAAGGTGATCTATTTTGTCAAGTCTACGATTCGTCTTTTCAATAAGCTTTTTGATTTTAGTCCTTTCTTCTCTTATGTATCTCGGAAAGTCCCAACCACCTATCGACTTTGTAAGAGAAATATCATCAATACCTGTATAGATATGATCCAAGTACTCCCTAAATCTCAAGATAAACATCCGTATGTACTGTTCTTCAAAGATGGTGATAAATTTTTTGAAACGTAATCCCAATGACGGTGGTTCAATGTTATCACAGTTATTGTAGAAAACGTATGTCAATGGTATGTCACCAAAACGTTTACGAAACTTGTTCTCCTCCACACTGTTTATACCATATGAAGCACACAAAATATTATCAAGATGACCTTTGAAATCAATAAAAATATTATGCATGTCCATGCTTTTGGAAAATTTTGCAGATTTTCCAAAAGCCTGTTGAACGTTTCTGAAACAGTGATAACTTAATGTAGATAAATTACACGTCTCCTTTCCAAGGGTATACCAGAATAGATCTGGGTCATCTTTGTAAGTTAAAAACTTATTTGTAAAACTGAGAATGTGGTCAGCCACATCTTGGTTTAGAGGAAGTTCGTGAACGACCTCGTGAAGTGAAGTATCTCGAATTAATGAATCGGGTATAGACATTTTGAGTTGTCATTCATTAATGAGGGGGTTAACTTAGGCTATTGTTTTACTATAATTATAAATATTCTACTTTCGTACCTTTTGGGAACTTGGTGGGCGAGACCTTCTTCTTGGGAGGAGAGATCTTCTTCTTGGGAGGAGAGATCTTCTTCTTGGGAGGAGAAGGCTTTCGGATAGGGGCGGGTCGAGGCCGCACAGCTCGTTTCTTAGCCGATATTGTCCGTTTAATTAATTGGTCGACATTGAGAACATTAGTTGTAGCTATTTTGTTACTAAGCTCTTTGACGTCGTTATTTATGGATGGTTTATATTTGTTTATCCATACGGTGCCGTACGCATTTGTAATTTTTTTACGAAGATTCTGCATTGGTTTGTATTGTTCAATCATCCTACATAACTGGGGTACAGTTTCCTTATTTGTGCGTTTGATTTTTAGTGCATCGACAATCTGTTTCAGTTTTTCCTTTCTATACGTTTTGCATATACGATTACTCAACCGGAAGGTATTATTCTTACCAGTTACCTTCATATTTGAATTACCAACCTTGATGGAGTTGACAACTGGATTAACACGCTGAATCATAGAAATCATTTTACAAATCTCAGCAACTGTGTTTCTTTTACTAACACCTACAATACCCATATCCCGAGCAGCCTTTATAACAACCTCCTTGGGCAGACGCCTGCATAAAATACCATTGATTTTCAACTCTTGCTTATTAGTCATAGCTACGTTATATTTCTTAACCGGGGGTGTGGAAGGAGTTGTCTTACGCTTAGATGTTTTCTTTGGAATCTTGTAACAACAATCAAAACCCTGTGGGTTTTTACGTGCAGCAAATCCCTTCTTGCATGGAGGAACACGTAATTTGGGGCATGTCGACTTTTTACCTTTTACTGCACGTTTAACAGGTTTATATAAAAGACCTGTTGAGAGGAACTCACCACCCTTATTGAACTTTTTCATGAGTTGTGTACCCTTCTCATAGGCATCAATGAGATCATCTGGGTTGGAAATACCAAGAATTTGGACTATACCATTTTCAGTGAGGTTATAGTTGAATCCTTTGTAGTCTATGTAGACTATAGGAGAAAGCTCTGGTTCATAACTAGAAGTTGGTTCGATTCCATATTGAGCAACAGCTAAGGGAGATACTATGCGTTTCATGCTACGAACTTTTGCGTTTACTTTGAACTGACCACTAATATTATTGTAAAACGCGGGATTGTAGAGGAAAGACTGACCATCGGTATAATTATCTACGATGTACTTTTTAATGGCATCAGGTTGTTTGGTTATATTCTTAATACCAAAAAATCCACCAGAATACCTAATTTTACCATTTCTGTAGACAGTGAAACTAATACCCTTTTCCTCAGTGGAATTGAACATACGAGCCTTGAAATCAACCGCGGAGAATTGAATTCTATCTATATTACCCTGTGATCCTTGTGCACTCTTTCTGAAACCAGTTTGAAATCTTCCATAAAGACCGCGTATTTCAGTTACTTGAATATTTATATCCCCAACAAGAGTCCCTGCTGGACGCACGGGTTTTCTCAAGATCTTTTTGAGATCTAATCGAGCTTCCTTGTCAAAGTTTTTATTGACGGTTACATTGAACATACCCGGTTTTAACGCGTCTATAACAAAGTCTTCTTCGTTTAAGAACTGTGCAAAATTACCATACTCTGAAGTATTCTTTTCCTTCAAGTACTTGTTGAGTTTATTAGATTCAACCTCCATAACACTTTCAAGTTCACGGGCAAAGTTATTATTGTTACTGTTACTGTTACTGTTACTGTTACTGTCGGTTCTAATTTCAACATTTGAATTTTTTACGAATCGTCGCATACCCTGGACGTCCATGTTACTATACAAGTGGATTTTTTTTAGTAACCGTTTCTGAGTATATCTTCATTGTCATCGACCACATCGACACCGTAGAACACCGGTTGTTTTCTGTATGAGCGACCCTTATAGGTCACAGCCTCTTCGCGTACATCTACCCCATAAGAGCTGAAAGGACCCGCATATGTATCCGGATTGAATCTCGGCTTTCCAAGATTGAGTGTCTGTGTGCAGTGAATAGTGTACGCTGGAGTAAACACCTGCTGTGGCACGAAAAGATTTGTTCCCCGATCTACTGCACTGCTCTCGAGGAAGTTTGTCAGTGAGCTTGTAACCATTGCAACCTGTTTTTGGATCTTCTTGAAATAAGCTGGTACAACTGCCCATGCATCCTTGTCTGCATACTTCTGTCCATATTCAATGTATGCACGAATACACTTCATGAGAATCGCTGGAATTTCACCCGCCAATTTATTATTGAGGTGAGGGTCAGCATCTTTATCCTTTACCTGTTTAGGGAAGTCAAATACCAATAAACGTCGAAGAATAGAACCGGATGCATCTTTGTAGTCAGGGAGTTCGTTACCAGCCATACAACCCGGTGTAGTCCACTTGATAGACTTAGCCTTCTCATGCTTTACTGCCACACTCACATCTTCTCCACTAATAATCGACTGAAGCTCTGCCTGATTAAGACTCATGTTAGACTTACACTCTGGAGCAATAAACATAAATCCATCGTAAATCGCCGAAAGACCGAATTGTTTCTCAGAGTTGGAGCTTAGTGTTTTAACATCTTCAGCTTCATAAAATTTCTGGAAAACATTTGTTAAAAGAGTACTCTTCCCCGTTCTCGCAACACCCTTACAATACATAGCAATCTGCCAACCATCAAGATCACCAACATCGTAACAGAGGCGACCACTCATAACATACATCCACCTAGCTACGTTTTTATCAAAACCTTGGTAGTCAAGGATACTTTGAAAATAAGGTGTAGGGATGTCCCACCAGTCCTCTATGTGTTCATATGCCTCAAACACTTGATCGAAATACTTACAGCTTACAATAGTTGGATCGAGACATTGATATTCTTTACTATCGTAACTATAAAATTTAGACCTGTACTTACCAGTTGTAGGTATATACTCCTTACCTATTAAGAGTCCATTTTTAAAACTCCATACATGCCTATTCTTTACTATTTCAGGAAACTGGATATCATAGCACTTTGATACATGACGAATGACGTCACTTATAGTTGAACCTCGGGAAGTAAGGTTCTCCCAGTTTGTACGATTCGTTTCCTTTTGAGAAAACATATAGAGTTCAGCTTCAATAGTTCTCACTGGTTTCCATGCACGTGTAGTGTAACCTTCAGATGTAACAATTTGTGTACAGCAGTATCCCTTGTAACGTCTAATATTATTGATGTACGTATGATTCAGGAAAGATGTGAGTGATTGCTGGTACGGTGAAAGTGTGTCAATCTGTGATGTATTACATCGGAAAAGTGATGGATCAGATTCAGGTGCGATCAAGATCTTAGTGGGTTTGTTGATTCTGTCGTAAATACGTGTGTCTCGATGAACGATTTGGAAAGCATCATCGATTTGTTCAATCACTCTATTAATACGTGAGGCAACATTCAATCCATCGTCGTCGGGTTCGTACTTATCGATCTCCAATGCAACTGCACGATGATAAATTTGCCCCATCTGTGTAATAAATCTCATGTGTGTTGTCGACACTTTCTCCAGGTCAACTGAAAACGGTTTACCAGTATTCAAATTAATTTCATCTGCCCTGAAAAACTTGCGATAACCAAGTTCAAAAGATACTCGTGTATTATTCTTAGTCTGTAGTCCCCAGTTCTTTTCTTCATCTTCAATGACATTTAATAATTGTTCACTATCCAATGTTTGGATCTGATTTTTTATAATTTCCATATTCGATTGATGTTGATCAGCATCTTCGGATATGAAGTGTGTTTCCATCCCTTAATTTACTAATAAAAGGCAGTTATTTTTAAGCCGATAATTTTCCAAGGATCTTTATAAGTATTTTATTTTGGGTTTGAACTTGCTGTACAAGTGCTACCAGGGCACTACATACAGTATCACCATCTGGGGTTGTGAGAATATCAAAAAGGTCGATACCGGGTTCATCATCCTCCATGAAAATTTCATCTTCTTCTTCTGGGAGGATCTCACCTTCCTCAATTTCAGGTTCTTGGTCACTCGACATTTGAGGTATACCAAGAAAAGACCAATGTCTATTTTTCGCATGTGCGGTATCAGGCCAAATTAAAATGTTGCTATATATTACAAACAACTCTCAAAATGGCCGGTGGTCTTATGCAATTGGTCGCCTACGGCGCACAGGATGTCTATCTGACTGGTAACCCCAAGGTTACTTTTTTCCAGGCTGTCTACAAGCGTCACACTAACTTCGCGATGGAGAACATCGAACAAACTACCAACGGTAACCCTTCCAACAACGGTCGCATCTCCGTGACTGTTGCCCGTAACGGTGACCTCATCGGCGACATGTATGTCGAGCTTTCTTCTTCGACCGTTGCCAACCCCCTCGCCACCGGTTCCGGTGCCGCGGATGACTGCAACTGGGTCGCTGAGCGCGCAATTAAAACTGCCGAATTATCAATCGGTGGCCAGCGAATTGACAAGCACTACCAGCGTTGGTGGCGCATGTACTCCGAGCTTTACCTCGACGAGTCTAAGAAGGCTAACTGGGGTAAGCTCACCTCCGGTAAGGGTCAGGTCTTCCTCCCCCTTATTTTCTTCTTTAACCGCAATCCTGGACTTTACCTCCCACTAATTGCTCTGCAGTACCACGAGGTCCGCGTCGATTTCGATTTAACTGACGAGTTTGAGACCTATTTCAATACAAACAACTTCAAGGTTTGGGGTAACTACGTGTACCTCGACACTGAGGAGCGTCGTCGTTTTGCGCAGAAAGGACACGAGTATTTGATCGAGCAGGTTCAGCACACTGGTGTTGATGCCCTCACCGTCGGTCAGACCAAGCAGGTCCGCCTCTCTTACAACCACCCTATCAAGGAGCTGGTGTTTGCCGCGTCTGCCGCGGACTCCAAGCGTTCCAAGCTTTGGAACTTCACCTCCAACGTCGGTGACACTGATGTGCAGATCGAATCCAACCCCGTCGTCGCGAACGCGGCCTCCAACTGCTTCGTGCCCCTCACCCACGCGGCCGGTGTTCCCCTCTACACCACTGGGCCTGCTGATGCTCCCTCCCTCCGCCTCATTGAGGAGGGTGCCTCCGCCGATGGTGCTGTTGGCCCCATTGAGAACTTCAAGCTTGTGCTTAACGGCCAGGACAGGTTCAAGGAGCAGACTGGCAAGTACTTCAACTCCGTGCAGCCCTTCAACCACCACTCTGGTTGCCCCATGCCCGGTATTTACGCGTACTCCTTCGCCCTTAAGCCCGAGGAGCACCAGCCTACCGGTACATGCAACTTCTCCCGCATCGACAACGCCCAGGTTGCCATCAAGGTTAAGGCGGGTATGGATGCCAATGCCGCGACCTCCCTCAACATGTTCGCGACTAACTACAACGTCCTCCGCATCCAGTCGGGTATGGGTGGTCTCGCCTTCTCTAACTAAATACTCATACGAAGTATTTTAATAAATAGTATTACAATTCATATTTAAAAATTGTTGTCCGCAACTTTTAAAAATGAAAATAGTAATTAAAGTTTACGTGAGTAAACTATAAAATGGTGGTTCGGGAACAAGTTATTAAACGTCTGAATTTAGGAATATCCAAGTATGGTCATGGTGTACGTGTTATGGATGATACGGTAACATGGGGAACGAAAAAGAATTCATGGCTTGAAATGGCATCAGAGGAACTTCTTGATGCTATAGTCTACGTAATTGCAGATTATTTACGAACAGTTGAACAGATGTATGATGAAGACGCCAAAGACGATAACGATCTCATCATGCATATTTTTGATAACCCTAAGACTGTCAGGAGTGAAAAGCATTGTTCATTGTTAGAAGGGTTAATTAACATGACACAAATTTGTTTATGATTTTACTGGGTTCAGATACTTGTTTGAGATGAAAGGTGTGGTAGGAAAAGTCATACCCCAAAAAGTAATCCTTAATTTGTTGGGACATGCTCGTAGCTTCACCCAGCCTGGGAATACCTGTACACACAGACACCTTTTCGAGTTCAAGTAAATAATCTTCCATGATGACGAAGCGTCTAAGGTTTTCGTCAGACATGCCACGCTCTTTCATGAGTTTATACATAGCAGCTGATGCACCATCAGACATATGGAAATTTTTAGACCCTGATACTTGTTCTGTTGGAGAATTAAAAAAGGCATACATGAGAATACCTCCAATGATGAGTGGTATCATTTAGTATATATCAAGATAATCATCAGAAACCTACTGTGGCGACCTTCTGGGCGTTGTATGCACTCCCTCCAACCTTGACACCAGCACTGCCACCCTGACCTTGTTCCTTCGCCGCCCCTCCGCCGCCTCCTTCTCCGCGATTTCCCCCGTAGGTCGGGCCTCGGGCATCACCGCGACGGGTGTTTGGGGTACAAGTACGATACGAACCGTGGTTGCCGTTTCTCGCCACCCCAGGTGAGCCACCCTGTCCATTGACGGCGGGACCTATGACGGTGATGCTGCCATTTTCGCCAAAATCTCCACCCTTTCCTCCGGACCCTCCCCATCCACCATTTCCTCCTGCACCACCGTTGCCACCTGAAGCTCCATTAGCACCTATACATGTTTGAGTAGCCGGATGGTGACCGAGTACACTGATCGATATTGAAGAATCTTTCGAGACTCCACCGCCGCCGCCGCCCCCATTCGTCCATCCGCTGGCCGAGTAGCCACTTTGTGCGGTGGGTGTCGACGGGCTCACCTCGACCAAGCCATTATAATACGCACCCCGCGTTCCGGTACTACCCGTTTTCCCGTTTCCACCCTTTCCTCCGGACCCCCCGGACCCTCCGTTCTCACCTTTCATCTCGGTAGTCCATCCATACCATGGCGGCGCAGAATAATGACCAAAGCCCCCCGAGGCCCATCGATATATCCTATTCGTGACACTGATGTACCCCCCTGGCGTCGACTGGTTGTACGTCGATAGGTAGCTGGCTGAGTATTCCCTTATTATGGGGTTCACACCGGAGGACGCGGTCGTGGGTGACAGCCTCGTACCACTAATATATGAGGGTGTGAACGAGAAGTAGCCCCAACCACTATCATATTGAAGCGTTGTGCCGAGTGAATGACCCACCGGAGTGGCCCAAGATGTGCCGAATGTCTGGATCTGGGTCCTCCAGTACTTTGCGTACCCCGATTGGGTTGACTCCTGGGTTTTCCACTGCGCTGCGTCGTAGTGTGTGTCACCGGATCCGAAAGTAAATTCATAACCACCTTGACCATACCCCCCACCTCCTCCCCCACCCCCACTTCCTCCACCACCTCCTCCTCCACCACCTCCTCCTCCCCCACCTCCGGGCTTTAACTGACCATTGGTCTCGTTAAATAAATATACTGATTGCGTAGCGGTCCGACCGTTGGTCTCCGCCGACACTGGAGCATTTAAAATTTGAACACAATTACCTCCGTTTCTTCCTACAAACCCATCGAGCCCTTCACCTCCATTGGTACCGTTGCCACCGTTACCTGCGTTTGACGGGGTCAAAAAGACTGCTCCAGCCCCACTAGTCCCCCGGGTCGCCTGCCCTGCACCACCTGCTCCACCTGCTCCTCCGTTACCTCCACTACCATATATAATGCTTTTGTTGTGAACAATTAAAATTACATCGTCGTCGTCAAAATCTACTTTTATTGCACCGTGTTCACCATCTCCGTCGTTGGTGCCTCCGACGATCGTGGTGTTATTATATACTATGTGCTCTATAACTGCTCTTACCATTTTTTTACGGGTCGATATACTCCCTGTCGCAAGCGGGGACCAAGGGCCGCGAGCTCCGGTCGTACGTTCTACGAATTCTTTACCTGCACTGTGAAAAATTGATAATCTTAATCCATTGGACAGATCGGCGGGTATCGCTTGATTTTGGTTGGCCTCTCCGTATTCCGATATAGGATTATGAGCATTCAATTCAAGGACATTCGGAACATAAGTTCCGCCGAGCACATATTCACTCAAACGTACAGATTGGCCCCCTGTAGGTCCACCGTACATAGCTCTTATATGCGAAAATCTCAATTTTGCACAACCTGATGCACTTCCATTGGCTTGACCAGCGTGTGCAGGAGGAAGTAAAAAATGAGTAGTTGTAGCCCAAGACATTCTAAATTAACCTGATAAATAAAATTTTAGTAATTAAACGTCGTTTCTGCTGTATTGTCTTTATCAATACTGGTTACACCACCTACACCCAGTGGTGAAGTGTGTTCGACATGTATACCATATGTACCGTTACTGATAAGGCCTGTTGAAGGTGTTAAAGTAACAGTTGTATCCGTGGTTGTAATTGTAGAATTCCAATGCTTTGAATTTTCATCACCGGTTATACTTAAGAAACCCTTTCCAATATCCCTGCCAGTTCCACCAGTTACATCGAGATTAAGTACACTGATATTACTTGTGGGTTCTACTAGGTGTGCCGTAATCTTTGCGGAGAACATATGATTTGCAAATACGACATTGATTTCGGGAGTTGTAGAGGCCGTAATGGTACCACTTGAATAACCGTATGTCTTTTTGGTAAGTCCTCCAAGGTTGGTGATGAGACCGTTTGTTACCTTGACAGTATCAGAAGCAATGAGATTGGCTGTGTGAATGGTATCAGAGGCAGTGAGGTTTGTTGTAGCAACATTTGTTGTGTGAATGGTATCGGAGGCAGTGACGTTTGTTGTAGCAATATTTGTTGTGTGAATGGTATCAGAAGCAGTCAGGTTTGTTGTAGCAACATTTGTTGTGTGAAGGGTATCAGAGGCAGTCACGTTTATTGTAGCAACATTTGTTGTGTGAATGGTATCAGAAGAAGTAAGGTTTGTTGTAGCAACATTTGTTGTGTGAAGGGTATCAGAGGCAGTCACGTTTATTGTAGCAACATTAGATGTTGTCACTAAACTAGTAAAGTCACCACTTTCTGCAAAAACGTCTCCAATTATACCAACACCACCAGCGACTTGTAATGCACCAGTTGTTTTAGAGCTACTTGGTGTACTTCCAGATATTATTGCATCATGGGAAACGGTTAAATTGTTTTGTGTAACGAGATTACCGAGTATTTCAACTGTGATTAAGTTAGAGTCATCAAGAATGTGATTATCTGTAAGTGTGTTTTGTGTGTAACCAATCGTGAATGTATGATCATGTGGATCATTTTCAGTTGCTGCTCCATGATGAATCAACCCAATGTTTTTACCGGGGTGTTGCATTACAATACCAACATCAAGTAAGTGACTCGAATTATTATTAGCAATACCGATAATACGGTCCTTGACTACAAATGAATTAGATTCAATAGCTAACGAATTTCCAACGACTGTGACATTTCCACGAATTTCTAGATTAGATGATATTAATATTGTATTGGTTGACTGTGTAATATAGGAATCGGCTAAATATTTACCCGCACCCACATATGGAATTGTATTTTCAGTTAATGCTCCAATAGAAATGTTATTTCCAATATTGGCATCGGAAGTTGTAACAATACTGGACATCGAAAAGGCACCGGTAAGATTACTACCATCACCGTAAAATGTATCCGCATACACATTACCCACGACACCTAAACCTCCGGCAATTTTAGCTGCACCAGTTGTTACCGATGTAGAAGCAGTTGTGTCGGTTACGTTTACAGACTCGGTATTGAGATCTCCATGAATATGTGTTTGACCGGTGAGAAGGTGTTGATCTGGATTAGGTATGACATGTATTCTTCTTTCGTAAACATTTCCTGGAGAAGTACTTCCAGTTGTGATTGGCTTCGTCATAAAATAGAAATAACCGGGTCCTGGGTGTGACGAACCACCCTCTCCTTGGAAAGATGATGCACCTCTCGGAACGGTCCAACGAAACTGTGCTCCAGAATATCCTTGTTCACCGACACGTTTAACACCGAATCCATAAGGAGTTGAGTTATAAGTATAATTATAATCACCAGTTATATCGAAATAGCCTTTGTGAAGACCCGTTGATTGAACTCGGGTACCTACATGAGATATATCAAACACATACGTAAATCCTTCCACAAACGTAAAGTTAAATTCGTCATTCCATGATTGACCATTTACTAACCAGTTACTTCCATCGTATGTAATAACTATAGGGTTTGTTATGGTAATACTTGATGGCGGCGCCGACCCCGCCCCCGCCCCCTTTTGTGTCCCACTTATAGACTGAGATGTCATTTCACCGGCATTTAAATTTTCCATAAAAGCTTCTCCTTCTGTGGTCGCATCATTCTTAGATAAAAATGGTCCAGTGAATTTACCATACGAGTCACCCGCAACAATAACATTCGATGCATATACATTTCCAGAAACTCCTAGACCACCCGTGATTTTAACTGCACCACTGGTTACAGATGTAGATCCGGTTGTATCCGTAACAGTGAGACTATCAATTTCGGCATCTTCAAAGTTTACATGTGTTGCGTGAACATTACCTTGGACTCCTAACCCCCCTACAACAGTTAAAGCACCAGTTGTTTTGGAAGTAGTTGATGTGTCTCCAGACACTGTAACATTTTTAGTTACAGTTAAGTTATTAGAAACATAAACATTTTCAGTAACTGTCAAATCAGTCTTAGCAAAAATCACTCCTTCGGTGGTGAGATTATTAGAAACAAATGCATTTTCAGTAACTGTTAAATCTGTCTTGGCAAATATATTTCCTTCGGTTGTGAGATCCTTGGTGATTGTCAGGTTATTGGATACGTATACATTTTCAGTAATTGTTAAATCCGTGTTGACAAATACATTTCCTTCGGTAGTGAGATCTTTAGTAATCGTTAAGTTGTTAGAAACAAATGCATTTTCAGTCACTGTTAAATCTGTCTTAGCAAATATTTCCCCGTTTACTGTTACATCTTTGGTGACTGTCAAGTTGTTAGAGACAAATGCATTTTCAGTAACCGTTAAATCTGTCTTGGCAAAGACATCACCGTTTACTGTTACATCTTTTGTGACTGTTAAGTTATTGGATACATAAACATTTTCAGTCACTGTTAAATCTGTCTTGGCAAAGACATCACCGTTTACTGTCACGTCTTTTGTTACTGTTAAGTTATTAGATACATAAGCATTTTCAGTAACTGTCACATCTTTTGTTACTGTTAAGTTATTAGATACATAAGCATTTTCAGTAACTGTTACGTCTTTTGTTACTGTTAGGTTATTAGATACATATACATTTTCGGTAACTGTGATGTCATGTGTCACATTTAGATTACCGGAAATAAGGGCTTCACCCTGCACCTGAAAATCAGTTGTAGGTAAAGTAGTATTAATACCCACACGTGAATTTACGGTATCAACATACAAACCATCTGTACCAACGGCTAAATTCGAAGCTATTTTAGCATCACCTATAACATCGAGAGTAGATTGTGGAAATAGTGTGTTAATACCAACACGGTCACTTGTTGCATCAACGTGTAATAGGTTTGTATCCACAGTTAAACTTGAATTTGTATGAAGATGACCATGAACACGGACATCTATAAGTTCCCCGGATGGAACAATTGTAGTACTGTTTGCACTACTATCTGTGTGTGCAATAACAAATTCATCAACAGAGTCGCGATATCCGATAGTGACATTTGAACCTGGACGGTTCATGATAAAACCCACGTCTGATGTGGTATTGCCTTTTCCAATTTCTACAATAGCATCCTTGATTGTTGTATTTTCGGTATCGATTGTTGTTAGTGTACCCCTAACAGCCAAATTTCCTCCTACTAAAAGGTCATCTTGTATATACGAATCACCTCGAATAGTAACAACGTTGGATCCTGTTTCATCTACAGAGAATTTAGATCCAACGTCTAGTGTATGAATAGGTTCCAAATTCGAAATACCTATATTACCTGTTGTAACTAACGCATTATCCGCTTCGTACACAATAGTTGATGTAATTACGTTACCTAAATTTGCATAGAAATCGATTTCACGACCCTGTACACCTTGGGCGTTAATATTGGAATCAACAATTTCACCCGTTGTTGCATCGAGACCCATCAAAGTAACAACTACACCTTCATCTCTTCGAACAGGTTGCATAAAAAGACCTGCATGATCTGCATTTATTGGGGTGTCAGAAGCATTAATCACAATCGTGTTTTCGGCCTGGTCGTCGTTATGCCAACGACCAAATCTCACCTTGGTGCCGCGATCAATAGTGCTTAAATTCTTCACCATTTAATATATCTTAGCATTTTAATTGGCATAGAGCAAACCGGCAACCCCGTTGGAGATTTTGAGGATATTATAGTTCACTGCGTATATCGGGTCGGTTATAGGCATCGTTTCACTGAATATTTTCGCATCATCTAATCGACTGAAATTTAGAGTTCCTGTAGGTTGCATAAGACTTGTTGTAAGACAGAAGCAGAATAAGAAGAAGTCTGGGGATGTAACGAAATTAGTGTGGTAATAATTCATCACTTCTATAAAGTGTGGTCGGGCCCATTTATATCCATCAATGTCTACACCATTTATGGTTACTTTAACTTTATTATTATAAGAAGTCAATGCACTATAATTACTTGTATTGCTTGATGCAATATATTTGACGGGGTGGTTAAAATGAAGCTCTTGTATATTTTCATTACTTGGAATATTTTTTTGAACCTGGAATATCAACATTTCTATATCTCGACTAGCGAAAGTTCCACGTTCTTCGTTATCTAAGTAGTAGTAATTACTATGTGCGGACCACTGATAATTACCGGCGTCAGGTCCCCAATGTATTCGTAGCTCCACATTGTGATAATTTAAAGCTACAAGTGGTAAAGCCATTTGAGGAGATTCACAAAAAAAGTGACGGAGTGGATAGAAGTATGATCGTGCACTTACACCTGGGTGAGTACCATTAGAACTTTTACTAACGTTATTAGCAAATGTATCAATAGCAATTTTTTCTGTAAATACTGAGTCTATAGTGTCTACAATTTGCCCCCCAATTAATAATTCACAATAATCGATGAGACGTGTCCAATCTGGATGATCTAGGGATGCGTTATTATCATCAATAGTGAAATATGTATAACCAAGAAGGTCACCTGTTTTTTCGAAACGGATAGTTGACATGGAACCACCATTCACAGCCCCCTGTATCAATTGTTTTTCGACGGTCTGTGAAAAGTTTGAATGTCTTTTAAACGTCGAACTGAAAAAAGAAATTTCAGGCTTTCCCATAATATGTTCATCTTGAGAACCAATAGCGATAAGTTTCACTATACCGGATGACATAGTTACAATAAGGAAAGGTTTATTTTAAGTTCGACTTTTTGCATACAAAACGAAGTACGAGAAAGTTATTACCTGCGGAAGAGGGATTTTTAATAGTGTTACCATCCTCATCACGAATACGAATTGTGAGACGATCAAGTTTGGCGAGGGGATCTAAGAATTGTTGGGCAACCATGTAATTATCTTTGAAGGATATCACCTGATCTCCAGAAGTAGCCGCTGTTTCACTTACGATACTGGCAAAGGAGTTTCGTAAAACGGATAATCCTGGTTGAGAAGAAGTAGAAAGAGGAGGGTCTTTCGTTGCTCTATCTGCAAAATTACTGTCGAGTTCATCTATCGAGATATAACAATGTTCTGTGCTATGAAGTGTCTTAATACGAGCACCTAAAAGGCGAGCTTGTACAACATTACGAAGAGGTGTATTCAGGTACACTGTAAATGTATTAGCACTCGACTGACCTATGGTATCAACAGTAATAGTGTGGTACTCATTATCAAAATCGGGAACATCTAATCTAACAGCGGTGACTGTAGTCATTTACAGTACACTTAGATTAAAGATCCACCGATTCCGTCAACAATTGCATAATTGGCCTGATCCCTCACGACTTGTTCAGACCCGCAGAGACCACCGGGGGTGAGGGCCTTAGTGTAAGTGCTACCATCGACACGACCTGGGGTACACTTTATATTGTGTTCAAGTTCATGAATCGATTGCTCATTAACGGGTTCGATTTCAATGGGCCTGGGTTGGTAGCAGCTCAACACAGTACGGCGAACAAGGAAGCCTATGGCAACTACACTGAGGATTACCAAAAGGGTATTACGGTTAAATTTCATTTAATAGTAACTAACATTTTTTATGAAGTGCGTTAAAGATAGTACTTTAGTTTCATTATAAAGAGTAGATGGACGAAGAGATTATCCTAGATAGGGGGGATACCGAAATCCTTAAATTAGACGAAAATGAACAGGCTTTAATGGATGAGATTCAGATTGCCCCACCTTCTCGACCCAGGCCCAGGCCCAGGCCTATGGTTTCATCCAGACCTCCCCAAATGAATCATCAGGAAGAAATTGACGCGTTCGCTAACCCTACAAAACAATCAGCCCCGCCTAAGCCACCTGCTGAAGAAATAGATTATGGTGACTACGACGACTTTCAAGATGGAGATGCTGATATGGGAATGGGTGGAGGTGGAGGTGGTGGATACACTGAAGAACAACCATCTAAAGGATATGCATCAGTTGACGAAGAGAAGGCGGATTTATTGAATAAACTTGCACGTCTTGAGAAGAAGGGTGTAAACACCAACAAGCGTCTCAACATGTATTCCGGTGTTGACGAGATTCGCACGGAAGTTAAGCGTATCACATATGGAATAGAAGTTGATCAGTCTGTTCGTTTCAGTCGTCGCATGTTAGTTGCATGTGTAACCGGTTTAGAGTTCTTAAATAAGCGTTATAACCCTTTCGAGATTCAGCTTGAAGGTTGGTCTGAAAACGTAATGGAGTCAGTGGAGGACTATGATACTGTATTCGAAGAGTTATACGTGAAGTATAGGAACAAGGTGAATGTCGCCCCTGAGGTGAAATTGATAATGATGCTTGGTGGTTCAGCGATGATGTTTCATCTTACAAATTCTATGTTCAAGGCGGCTATACCCAATGTTAATGACGTATTGAAGCAGAACCCCGACCTTGTTAAGAATATGATGTCAGCGGTACAAAATACAGCTGCTCAGTCTCAGGGACAGACTTCTACGGGTAATCAAGATGGATCCTATGAGATGCAGGGACCCGGTGTAGACATTTCGAGTCTTATGGGTGGAATTATGATGCCTCCTCCTCCCCCTATGAACACCAAACCACTCGAGAGCGTTCGTGAAGATCCTCCTATGATTGATGACGATGACAATGTATCTGACATTGTTTCTATTTCGGGTGAATCTACTGGTGGTGAAGTGAAGGAAGTAAATGTTGCAGGAAGCTCTAGTAAAAAAAGGAGAAAGAAGAAGACAGAAATTAATCTGTAGACATAATATAAATGATAGGCTACTGTCCAATTGAGGAGGAGCCCATCACTCCTCCAGCCCAGAGACGGGTTGCGGTCCCTCAGAAGAAACCGATGACAGCGGAAGATACGGAGTGCAACTATGTAGTTATGTTCTTCATTGTTGGTGTGTTAACGCTTGCATTGATGGACACTTTAGATCGTTAATTATTCACTTTTGCCATACTTATCTATAAGGATGGGAAAATTGAAATGTTTATTTAACCTTTTCGGATAATTCTTTGACGGCTTCAATGAGAAGACCTATAAGACCGTGATATGACACGGCGTAGTAACCATCATCTTTGGTAGTGACGGATTCTGGAAGGACCTTTAATAATTCTTGAGCAATAACACCCGCAGATTCTTTTTCGTTAATTGTATATGTGTAACCTGAAAGTTCTTTTACTTTATCGAGAGCTTTGGGAATTTTGTTAATATCACTCTTTAGACGTTCATCCGACGTGAGAATAAAATCACTGGCTGTAATATCACCAACAAAATTGAATGAGTTAGTATCGGAATGAAAAATTGGACACTTCAACGAATCATCTAAGACACCTTTACCCTCGTTACTAATACTAGCTGTCGTATCTCCCAGAGCGTTCTGTGCCTTGATAATACCCCTTACACCAAATTCGCTATCGGTTTCCCCGGCACCAACTGTCAATTTACATCTGTCAGATCCATTATTTTTCCAATGTGTAGTACCATCAATAGTAAGCTCATTATTGATTTTCATCGCACCAGCAAATGAAGACGTTCCATCTTGTAATACAGTGGTATTTTGAATAAAGCTTGAAGGAGTTCCTGTACCAATTCGCAATCCACCGGCTCCAGCGTTTATTATATCAACGTAAGTATCACAATTAATGTTATTGACAGTCATTAGACCTGAAAACGAAGAGGTGCCATTATGAGTTAAACTTATATTATCAATTGTACCATCATTCATTATAAAACTTTCCCCGGTCTGTGTGACGATACTATCAAGTGTCATATCACCACCAAATGAGGTGGTACCATCAAACCTAACAGGACCAGCAAAAGATGATTCAGTTGACGAAACACTTAAACCACCGTCTAAAAGTGTGCGACCGGCTACTTTTAATGCTGGTTTAATAGACGTAGTATCTCCCGCCGCATTTATATACACATTACTATGAAATGAACCAGTTCCATCTTGTAATATATATGCTTTTTCTGAACTACTACTATCATTATAAATTCTTAATCCACCGGCTGTAGTATGTTTTATATCGACGTAATTATCACAATTAATGTTATTGACTGTCATTGCACCCGAAAACGAAGAGGTGCCATTATGAGTTAAACTTATCTTGTCACTTGTACCATCATTCATGATAAAACTTTCTCCGGTCTGTGTGACATTACTACTAATTGTCATATCACCACCAAATGAAGAAGTACCCGTGGTTTCGAGATTGTTATTGAGTGTCATAGCTCCTCCAAACGTCGATGTATTAACCACGTCTAGTGTTCCATCTACATCAACGTCACTGACAAAATCAGCTGTACCGTCATTTCGAAGAATAATCTTCTGTGCAGAACCATACTTCATTATAAAACTTTCTCCGGTCTGTGTGACATTACTACTAATTGTCATATCACCACCAAATGAAGAAGTACCCGTGGTTTCGAGATTGTCATTGAGTGTCATAGCTCCTCCAAACGTCGATGTATTAACCACGTCTAGTGTTCCGTTAATGTCTATGTCGCCTCCAAAAGAACCATTACCATTGGGTCTGAATAAAATGGTATCATTAGCAATACTCACATTTGTTGAAATATGAACATTCGAGTCCACTAGTTTCACCAATGATGTGCGAGTTATTTCACAGGCTCCTGTGGCACTGGAAAGGACATTAGCACCCATCATACAGATAATATTACTATTATCCTCTTGTATAGGACCAATAACAAGTGTACTACTTCTGGTTGCGTTCAGTGCAATTCCTGTGGCGTTTATAACAATAGATTTCTCTCTTTGGCCACGCTCTATCGAATCGTTGTTGTAATTTGCTAAACCACCTAAACCTATAGAATTATTACCCGCGAAGTTGCCTGATTGCTGTCCAATTGACAGGGCGGAGTTTTGTGCGGACGCTCCCGCAAACCTACCAATTCGTACACTGGAAGTAGTTACACGATTCTTCAAATCAGTTACATCATTCCCTAAAGTAACAATACTACCGAAGTTTGTGACCGCTTCAATATCTGTTTGGAGAGATGTTATGTTAGAAAAATCAGCTGTTTGCTTTACTTGCAAAATTGAAACATTTGAAAATGTTCCATCTACATTAACAGCGTTTGCTGCTAGGTCAGTAAATAATGTATCAATACGAGTAACATTGGCATATAGATCATCTTGTAAAATTGAAACATTTGAAAATGTTCCATCTACATTAACAGCGTTTGCTGCTAGGTCAGTAAATAATGTATCAATACGAGTAACGTTACTGTCAAGATCAGTTTCTATTATTCCCACGAGTGGAGCATATGGGTTTGACCCAGGGGTGCTAAAGCTTGACATAAACTGTTGTACAGCTAAAACATTACTTTGTACATCACTTATATTCGAAAAATTATTGGAACTGAGAACTTCAAGATTAGAAGTCCTTGTAAAAAGTTGTTTCGTGTCACCGACGTCTACTGATGTGGCACCCTTTGCAACTACGGTACGTTCGCCATTGTCATCGAGAACGTTAAAGACAATTTCTCGAACTTGAGGTGTTTTACCAACCATGGTTTACTACTTTAGTTTCCGAATAAAATTCCGGCCATTCCGTCCTGGACACGCAACACGTTGAAATTTACTGCATAAATTCGTATATCCTCCCCGGTTCTTAGTGTACCGAGTTTTATATCTCTCAATTGAAGGTTGGCATTGTCAAGCCTGCTGAAATTGCATGTTCCTGTAGATTTATAGTCGGATGCGTTTGTACAAAAGTGATAGGCATAATATCTTGTATAAAATGGTGTGTTATAAACTTCATTAAAACCGGAAACTCCGTATTCTGATTTATAATAATTTTGTACCGAGTGGAAATATGTTGGTGACATACCCTCTAGTAAATGTGTACCATTGAGAAGTATATCGGCTGTATCAAATGTAAAACGATCTTCTATGACGTTACTGGATTTTGTTGGTATACCAAAAAATAAAGACTTGACCGGGTGATTAAATGTTGATAAATCATAGTCGTTATACCCTGTCACCATCTTTTCTTTTATAGTTTGTGTTTGTGTGACAATGAAATCGTGTTTACCGGATGTAAATCTCTTCCTTTCTGGTGCATCCAAATATACATAATTACCATATAATTTTGCTGTAAATGGTGTGTTCGTATTCTTCTTAAATCTGACACGAATCTCTACCTGATGATATTGCAAAGCTACCATCGGGATATACGAGCTTTTACTATTGAAGAAGAATGTTAGAGGAATAAAATTCGTATTACTCACGGAACATTTATTGTTAATCTCCTGAGATTTTGTGTACGTATCAGCGAGATAATTTTGATAAATATCACTTATAAAATCGAATGGTTGTGAATCTACTTTTTGACCTCCTATATAAAGATCTATGATAGAATCTTGAAATCCTTCAATCAAGTTGGTACCCTCAAACCATAATCCAGTTAGAAGATCACCACTTGTTGGAATGACACAAGAATCTTCGGCTAATGAAAATTCTTTTATGAGTTTTGGAGCTTGTGCAAAGTTTGTGTGTCTCGTATATTTAGAAGTAAACAGAGACATTCCTTCACCACTCATGTAAAAAACATCTTGGGCCCCTTTAGCGACCAGCTGTATCAATGCACCAGACATATCTATTACTTATTCAGATTATAAAAACAAACACTTTCCCTGAAAGAGGTTTTCGTCTTCTTCTTTTCCCTGAACGGCATCTATATTGAAACCACCTTGTTTATATACTCGTAAACGTTTTTTATACATAGCAAACAGTATAGACCACTGATCTACAATATCATAGATATGTGGATTGTTTTGCTTTCCAGGTGTCTCTCTCATGACACGTCCTATAGATTGTTGAATATCAGATTTGGGCGTTGCAAGAATAACAGTGTCTAACGTAGGGATATCTAAACCTTCATGTGCTTGACTGAATGTGGCAAATATAATTTTCTTTTTTGAAGATGCCTCTAAATCAGCTTCCTTCATTCCTCCCATGTAAAGTCCAGAACTTTTAGGAAAACATTGATGAAGAAATTCACAATGTTGTCGTCTGTCACTGAGTACTAATAATTGTCTTGATCCACTAGATGCTTTCTTTACAAGACCAACTAACATTCTATTTCTACCACGATGCTCCACAAGTTCGGTAATCATATTCACCAACGAAAGTTGACCATTCCGTGTACACGGTGGAGGATTCTTAAACATTGGGCATTCATATTGGATTGAAAATACTTCAACCTGACCTTGATTTTCTCTTTCTACTGCAAAAAATATAGGACCCATGAACCAATGTAAAACCTTACTAAGACCATCTTTACGGTGTGGTGTTGCTGATAATCCAAATATATGTTTTGGACACATCTTGAAAAGACTTTGACTGAATACTTTTGCACATATATGATGAGCTTCATCTACGATAACAGTACCTATGGTATCGAAATCATTAAAAGAATATTCTTTCAATGAAAGAGACTGGAGCATAGCGATAACAAAATCACAATCAACTTCTTTCTTTTCTTGTTGGATTGTACCTATTGTGGCACCTGGGCAAAACTGTTTGATCCTTTCTCTCCACTGATCTGCTAGAAACTGTTTGTGTACGATGATCATAGTTCTATATCCAAGCTTACAAGCTATGGCCAAGGATACGGTCGTTTTACCATAGCCACATGGTAAAGACAAGACGCCATGACCTGCTTGAATTGCGGCGTTAAATGCATCATTTTGTTTGGTCTCGTCTCTAAGTTTTCCTTTAAAATTAATCGAGGTTTTGACCGGATTTGGTCTTTTGTCTGTTTGTGGAACATACGTTCCATAGTATCTTGGAACACAAATCCCGTTCTTAGCTGATCTATACACTTTAAAAGGTGGTGGGGGAAATCCGTATTCATTATTGACGACCGCTCTAACCGTAAGTTCCTTTTTAATTTCGGGTGTTGGATTATCTATTATGAGACCAGACCTTGTAAGAGTTGTCATTCTTAATTAGTTAAAGGGGAAAAACTTTAACTGATTATAATACCGTCGCTCAACATTGATGAGAATATTAAGAAAATTCGTATGAGCATAGAGGAACTTTCACAAGAAGTGTTCAGGCTTCAAGGTATGCTTTCAACCTTTGAAGGTTTTAAGAAAGCTGGGTTGAAGGATATTCAATTACCCGAAAATCAGGAGGAGGAAGCTGAACAGCTTGAGAGTATCCAAGAGAAGCCCGAGTAATTTCCTATATTCCAAACACCCTTGAAATCTACATTAATATCGACTTCATCTCCCGATATAAGAGATTGTACTGGACGTCCCCTGACTTCACACATCACTCTCCTATAGCGAAATGGTACCTTTACAGTGAGAATGTTACCCTCAAGGGGGTTATCGATGTGTTTATTTGCGAGTAAATACCACTTACCTGTGTGCATTCGGTCTATAATTTCGGACATTTTAGCCGGAATTATAAGACGAATATACTTTTTGTCATTGAATTCGTACATTGGTTCATGAACTTTTCCTACGAACTTCATTGTTTTCTCCTATACACAAGTATGATCAGTAAAACTATAAGTAGCATAATGATATGTGTAATCATGAAAGGTTCATATGGGCGACGTGTTCCGAATTGTTTGTTACAGAATGCTCGACCAACTTCAACTGCAGCCTCTATACTTGAATAGGGTGTGTTCCTTGGAGACATCATACCACACATAGCCACTTTTTTAGATTTTCCAAAGAAAGGAAGTTGGCCGTTTGGGTTTAATACACCGGAAGACTGTTCAAACTTCCATTTTGTCCCATCCCATGTAGACCCCCAAGCAATTCGTATTTCTTTTGGTTGTACAAGACCGAGTTGTTCAATAACTTTTTCGATTAATTTTTCTTCGTCCATATGAACAACTTCATCGGTTAGGTCACATATCACACAAGCGATGGTTCGTTTATCTGGTAAGACAACTGGTTGAAGATGTAATTCTGTTTCAATTACATATTGAAGATCGCTAGGAATATCCATATCTTCTTCATACTCTAGCATAATTGTTATGGCATCATAAGTACTTGGTCCAATCTTTTCTATAGCATCTTCACCCCAATTGTCTTTCATGAGGCTGATAGCTGGGCTATTATCAACACAAAGAATGAGTAGACCTTCCTTCACAACCATACCACTCTTAAATTGTGCGGCAAATCCATTATCTAAGTATGTAACGTCTTGAAGTTCTGCACCAAATTCAAATTGAACACCCTTGTCCACGAGTGCTTGTTGCATCGCATCATTCATAATTTTGAAGGATCCCTTCGGTTTGTAAGCGGAAGATAAACCTGTGTGATCGAAACTTTTTACAAACTCATAAGCCGTCATAACGTCCCAAGGTACTCCATCAATAATTAACGTGGTTGCTTGTACGAGTTTTTTACCACCATCTGATAACTCTCCTACAGCATCTTTTACAGATAATTTCTTATATTTCCACGGCATAACAAGTACTTTAACAGCTAGGCTGGTTATCAGTGCGTAATCTTTGGACGACAAATGTTTTTTAATAATGTCAGCATTTTCGGTATCAGCTTTTACAAAAATATCATCCCAAACTATTCCCATCTCTTTAAAGAGACTCCGTGTATTGATAAACGCTCTATCAAAAACTATACGGTGAGAGTGTATATCTCTACTTTCTAGCGATGGTTCCCACCACGAACCTCCAGCTGAAAGTTTTTTATCGTACATGAACACTTCATGGTCCGTATATTTTTTTAGTTCCCATGCGACAGACATACCCGTAGGTCCTGCACCTATGATATGAATCTTCATTCTGATATTACAAAATATCTTTTATTGCGATATATCCCGTCGTTGATTTTACTTAAGAAATAAAAAACCTGGTATAACATAGGATGCTATGTGTATCTCAGAAACAAGTTCCAATCAGAGTGACACCGAACCAACGGGTTAAGACTTGGAAGTTTGCTGCCAAGTATATATGGAAAGAACGCTTTACAGATGACAAAGCTGAACTTGGTAGATGGACAAAAAATCAGCTATTAGACTTAGGACCCACATTTGTAAAATTGGGGCAAATAGCTTCCACTAGAGGAGACCTATATCCACCTGAATTCACAAAGGAATTAGAGTCTCTTCAAGACGATGTACCACCATTTGATTATAATCTTGTAAAGGACCTGGTAAATACGGATATGTTCAAAGAGTTTGACGAAGTTCCATTTAAATCAGCTAGTATTGGACAAGTGCATAGAGCTACTCTACATAATGGTAAGCAGGTTGTTGTGAAATTAAAGAGACCAGGGATTTGTGATATCATGAAATCTGATACGAATACAGTGCGTAAAATTCTAAGTGTCGTTCAGTCTTTGGGTGTAGACACGGGGTCTAGTTCAAACTTTGTACTTAATGATTCTATAGAGTATCTACTGGGTGAAGCTGATTATGAACAGGAAGTAGAAAATGCCATAAAATTCAGGAAATCATTGAAAGATGTTGATTGGATTAAAATTCCCCGCGTGTATAAGAAATACTGTACCAATGAAATGATTGTAATGGAATATGTACCAACAGAAAAGATAACTGAAATCAAAAACAAGAAGATCAACAAAAAGAAAGTATGTGAAGCTCTTGTTAATTCATATGTTATTCAAACTATGAATTCGGGGTTATTTCATGCCGACCCACATCCCGGTAATCTCGGTGTTTCCAAGAATGGGCAATTAGTGTTTTATGATTTTGGTTTATTGATAGGACTCAGTGACGAACTAAAGCAGGGATTTGCAGATTTGTTTGCTGCTATCATACAGCGTGATACAAGAAGTATAGTTTCTATACTGATTAGACTAGGTGTCATTGTACCAACATCGTCAGACGTTTCGGATATTGAACTTTTTTTTGAAACTATCCTCGGGTACCTAGAAACATTAGATGCTGGTGCCATAATGAATGACGAATTAGCTGCAGAATTAGCCTCAGAAAAACCCTTTGTTGTACCAACAAGCTTTGTATATTTAGCGAAATCGTTTTCTCTTATAGAGGGAATCTGTCTTCAACTTGATCCAGACTTCAACTATTTCACATATCTTGAACCAATGATACAAGAACAATTCATTGAATCAATCGATATAAGTCAGATGATCATGAGTACTACTGAAATTCCATCTAAGATAGGGAAGATAACCTCGACTGTTCTCGGCTTGGAAAGGTCGAGAGCAGCGATGAAACGGTCTATGATTAAAACAAGGCAGGAAATAAAGGTGGTTCAGTACAGTGTAATATGTGCGTTACTAGCTGAAAGGTTTAGTGATTCACCGCTGGCTTTAATACCTGTTATTACAGCTATATGGATTACTTTTCGTAAAGATCGATCGATTTAGACTTTTTGCTAGCCTTGCGAGTTTCCTTGTTTTTCTTTAGAATGTCTTGATGTTCCTTGAAAATCTCCTGAACACGCTTGTGCTCATCACGAGCAATGTCACTGATCTTATCCTTGATCTTGTCTACCTCTGTCTTACGTTGTTTCTGAATCTTTTTACCAACCTTCTTAAAGTCGTCAGTTTTGGCGAACCATGTGGGGGATGCAGTAATAGCGAACATTGTGTTTGTTGTATTTTAAGGACATTTAATTTTTAACTTTTTTAGTTTTTCTTCAAACTCACGCCTTTCACCTGGAGATTCAATCTCCTTCCCGGAGTTTATAGCTTCAATTTCGGGTCCCGTCAACTGCATCGCATTTACACGAAAGTCCATGAATGCCTCCATAGAGTGGGGTACTAGGGGTTGGACAAGTTCATATATAGCTGTGGCATAGTCACGAATTTCCTTTTGAGCGTGGTGATCCATCCTCAATTGTAAGAAATGCATGAGATTGTGTAGGTCCATCTTCCATACGAAAGAAGTGTATGTCGATTGAGGGAGAACACCTCGTGCCTGTTCCCTACAAACCCCCTTCTCGAGCAACTGTTCATACAATTTAAACGCATGCTTATACTGTTCAGAAAGAGCTCGGTTCAATTCATCATCTAGTTCCACAACACCTTCTGATCCTTGATGATTCACGGCTGACTGTCCACGGAGGACTTCAGGCTCGTAGTATTCCTCATCAACGATAGAATACCTGGCAGACATTTCATTCACGGATGCGGTTCTGTGTCTAAGCCACTGACGAGCGATGTAAAGTGGTGCCTTGATACGAAACTTGAAAACTACGAGTTCTAGGGGTGAAGTATGCCAATTGCGGACAAGGTACCTAATAAGACCTCGGTCACCACGAGTGGTTTTGGTACCCGTTTGATAACTCACACGGGCACCATCAACTATGGCCTTATCTAGGTTCTCCAGGGGCATATGATCGACAAGTTCTACAAATCCATGATCCAAAACTTTCTTCATTATAACAATATATCCGTTCTAATCTTTAATAATCACAACTATCATCGAATGGAACTTCTCCACAAAAGTCGTACAACTCATAAAGTTTCTCTTGTGACTTTTCAATCTCAACTGTGGTATTATTCATGACATCAATGGCGTTATCGATGAGATCCAGAAACGAATCAAGTTGGTCGATCGCTACACGATGATGTTTCCTGTTTGTCTTTGAAGAATGTGCCGCAGCCCTAAGACGCTTATTACTCTTGATGATCTTATCGATGTTGGGCTTGGACTTGCTGGGAGTGGCGGACATTCGGATGATGAGACTCATTGTGAATAACTATCCATTTATATCTTTAATGAGATCACTTAGGTTTCGATAGTACCTCTTCAAGTCTTTCATGAATCTTTTATTATTTTCAAGGACTTCACATTCAACTTTATTGAGATAAATCCACGCTAAATTACATTTGGAATATTTTGTCCTTTTCTGATTTTCATTTGGTCGGCGTGCCACCAACTTTGTGGATTTCTTCTTTTGTGAAGCGGGTAAGACCTCCTTCCTATTCACGAATGATAATGCTTGCATCACAGTATCTGCGAGATCATCTTTCTTCTTTGATTTTACGAATGTGTCTACCCAATGAGCATTTACATCATCTCGACGAATAAACTGTTCGCACCGTTCGATGGAAACCTTCTTTCGTTTATTGTATTGAGCCTTCCCGGGTCCGGCAACATCAGGTATTTTATGCCGTGCGTCGTATAGGATTGTTTCGGCATCTGGGTTTTTTATGATAAAATATGCATGAAGGAAATGCATTACTGAAACCATCTTTTTGTTACGATCAGGTTGTTTTTCTATAAGAATCGTATTTGCATCGAGTACCCACGGACGTTCATCGAGGTGTTTTCTTAGTGAGACATAAACACCATCTTTGTGTTGGGGTGGTACACCAGAGACATCCCATTCAACAACTAAATTTTGACGATCCTCGTCGAGTAAACACATCGCTAAATTCTTTATACCGACATCTATACTAAGTATCATTAACTTAAAAGATAAATATTTCTTTAAGTTAATGAGGTATATAGCTCCTCGTTAATTATTTTTAACGACCTTTATTATTTCCTCCACCCATAGAACCCAAGAATCCCATCATGAACAAAGCGAACAATAGGATTACACAAAGGATCGAACAAGAGAAAGATATCCAGGAATTATTGGACACGAAAGAAATGAAATCGAAGCCACCCTTCGCAGTGTCCTTAACAGCCTCGGCCGCCTCGTCTGCTACTTCCTTGAAGCCTCTCACGACCGTTCCGGTGTCATCTAAAGCACGATCAACGGCGGTGAAAGGATTATCTGTGTCGTATGCCATACACAAAAGAACTATGACACCCGCACCAATAGCGACCGAACCAGGTGTAATTCCTAGTTCTCCAAGAGCCTTTTTGAGGGATTTGGAAGATTTACTTCCATCCTCTAACACGTTTGCAGCATCACTTACAGCTTGTGTTGCATCGCCTCCATTACCTGCAGTTTCTTTTGCCATGGTGTCAGCTTGTTTTGCTGGTGCAGGCTCCATTTTTTTAGAAATACTTTTGACATCATCAAAATTCTTTGGTGGATTTCCGGCTCCGCTAATGAATTTTTTTATCGATTTTTGAGCCCCTTTTAATTTAGCAGTACTTGCTTTGGTGAATATTGTGGCAGTGTTTTTAAGCTGTTGTGTAAAACTAAGTTTTTTAGCAGAACTTGGATCAAGTTTTTTAGCAGAACTTGGATCAAGTTTCTTAGCGAGATCAGCTCCACCGTCAACTTTTCTAAGAGCATCTATGGTAGTAGAATCTAATTTTTTACCTATAGTTGCCAACTTTTTACTATCTATTCCCTTTAATACAGTCACCAAATCATTAGAGTCTGCGATATTTAAAAAAGTTACGAGGTTGGGCTGATCCAACGCAACTTTGAATTCATCAACCGACATTTTATTGAGAGTTGGCCCCATCTGGGATAGGTCGAAAGCCTCGTCAGTAAACTTAAATCCCTTGGAACCGCTCTTGGCCGCCCTAGCACCAACACCCAAACCTGCAGACATGTTTATTACTTTGTACTGAGAAAATTAAATGTTGGTTTAAACTATTTTGAGACCATTACAAATTAGGTTTGGAGCTCATCTGTGATGAGACGTCATACATATTTTCCTGTCGAGACTCTTCAGATCTTTTACAAGTTGGACCGTTACCTCTATAACCAGGTTTGCATGGTTTGTAACAAAGTGCCGCATCTTTTACTTTTCCTTCTGGACACTTATCAGGAACCTTTGCTTTACCGGCCCGGGAGTATCTATTCCTTGGTTTATCACAGAATGCTGTACCAAGTGCTCCCGAACGAAAATTGAATCCGGGACATACTTCGTTACACGTTGTTCCTCTGTATGTATATCCATCTTTACACGGTTTTCGTTGATAAAAGCCCTTCGTAAATGGGTTGGATGATTTATTACCCGGTATATAAGACTTAATTGATTTTAAACATGTAAGACCCGTGTTTTTAGAACCATCTGTACACACTCCTTCACATTCAAGGGCACTGGATTTATATAATTGTTCACCATTGGGTCCTGTGCGACATTTGGGATAACACAGTGCACCCTTTCTTTCTTTATTTGGTCCACAAACCATCGGTGTTCCTACACCGCGACCATATGAATCTTTGATTGCTGCTACTCCCTTGTTCACCCATGGTGCTAAAACAATTGATACAGGATTTAAAGAGGCAACTCCATATATAATATTCAGAGGATCACCCGACTTAAACGCGTCTATACGATTGTCCCAGTCTTCGACATAAGTACGTGTTATTGTTTTACCCAATATTAATTCGGCTTCTTTTTGACCTTCTCGTAATTTACATTCATTGTTCTTAAATTTTAGTCCGAGACGTTTACAATAATCGTGTGTGAAATCGCATTCACCGCGTTCATAGTTAAACGTAACACCATATGCAGCTGGATTTAGACGTTGACTATGTTTACTTGCACTAAACCCATATTCACAGTCTGCAATTAACATCGCATACGGAAAACATAAACACGTTTTTAGCTTTAATTTCTTTTCAACAACATTTGGGTTATTTTTTTCACCTGGACTCTGTTTATTCAATACACGGTATGTATCAGTATATGCTGCCACGAAAGGGCTATAATCTGTTGGTATTTTAGCGGGTGGTGGTCTGTGTGGATTTGAATACAACAAATGCTTTTCCTTCATTCGTTCGTTGTATTCCTTAGCACCTTTCTCGTTTAAGGTTAAACCTATTGTATTTTTGGATGACATCCATGGCACTCTCTCAATTTCACCCCCTTTACCCTTGCTGACATAATACTCGTATGCAATCTTATCTCGTTTTGTTGTGTTTGAGAATGCCTTATCCATAGCTTTTCCTAATTCTTCTTCTACTTTGTCAGCTTCATTTCCCTTCAATGGTGTACCAGATATCTGTGAAATTAAAAATTCTACCATGATTTCTTGGGGCATTAATTCCATGGCATCCGGTAAAAATTCGACAAGAAGTTTTTCTCTGAATTCATCATTTAGTTCGGGATAAGCTGACGCAAGAGGAAACAATACGGGAGCTGTATTACCGTCTTTTAATAGACTCTCCTCTAATGCTACATCGAGTGTGTTTCGTTTACGGCGTATAACTTCATTTGCTGCAAAATTATTATATCCGAATGGGTCTGTCATGTCAAGAGCTACAGTAAACACAGCAAAAGCAATCGTCGCTGCTATACAAACTGGTCCACATGCCGCCGCCATAGCAAATTTTGAACCCACTTGTGTAGCCGCTACCCGAAGACCCTGCGTCGTAGCTGTTCGAGCAATACTTGCAGTTCCTGCCATGACTGCAGCTCGTCCAGCACTTGTAGACAGTTGTATTCCAAGTCGTATAGAAACAATAAGAGCGGTTTCAGCTAATGCACCACCAATTATGGCGATAGCTAAATCTGGTGCCATTTGTTTCACCATGTCAGTCGTAGATGGCATCTTTGGATCTAAAAATTCGCAACATTGATTAGACCCTGGTTTCATACCATCTGGGCACTTACCTTCCGAATTTATTGCGACGAGACATGCTTTTCGGATTTCTTCGTTCAACTCTTTACGGAACTCTTCACCATCAACCCCTGCCTGTTTTGCAAGAGCATCAACCCTGTTTTCTTGTGTTTTAATTTGTTTGGTAACTTCCTGACTTGGCCTGATGGCTGTGAATAAATTGAACCCCAGAAATGCTGCTGAGGATGACATCATCGAACTGATGAACATCATGATGAGCAACAGAACAATAGTTACCCCATTACCTTGGGTATTATTCATCTTATTTAAAGGGTATATTTTTTTAGTAATAAAGATGTGGTGCTGGTGGTGTTGTCACCCATTTGATAACGAGCCATTGCAACTTCCTTATAATTATGATAACCGTCGTAACAATTTTTCAACTACGGGTAATTTTTGTTCTTGGAGTTGTATGAAATCGTACGCCCTTGAGAAATACGGTCTCACTAAAGGTAGTATTATATGTGGTAACATAACTCTTATGCGTAAGAGGATATACAACAAACTAAATACTATAAAACGAGCACCTCATAGATACAAACTAGATGTATTTGGAGGTGATTTAACTATAGAAGAATTTAGATCAGAAACGCTTAAAGATGAATCCGAATCTAAACCTATAGATTCGGAACCTATAAAAAACAATGTTATACCATTTATTTCGAGCACAAAGAAGATGAATGAAATAAAGAATGTAAATGATGGTTTAGTTTTGAAGAGATCTAAACCTCTACAAAGGAATCAGAATAGTTTAGAGACGGCACTTGGGTTAGTTATTAATCCGCCTCGTAATCAGGAGTGACACAACGATAAATGTAACGTATGTTATTACCACTTTTTTCAACAGCGAAACCTTGTAAGAGTTCGTCCTCGTTACATTTGATTTTGCCAATACCTTTTAAAACATTTAATTGTTTGGTGGGATCGTCTGTCCCCGGTGTCGCTCCAACACCATCGTTATAGGGTTGGTATCGAGTTAAAGCTGTACGAACTTTAGCGGGACCCTTAAGATTGACACAATCGAAACGATAACCAAGTTTCGATTTAGATTTATTTTGGTCGAGTACAAAACCAACAAGTGCTTGATTACTAGCACAAAGAGCCTGAGATTGATGTAAATTTTCTATATTACCACGAGAAGTAACGTAATTACCTGCAGAACCAAATTTTAATTCTCCTGGATTCTCTAAAGATGAACAACTGTAAGAGTATTGGTTGGTACCCGTAAACTCAAATTCTCTTATTGCGGTTAATTCACCATCTTCTTCCGTTTCGGAACAACCGATAGGCATGGCAGAAAGTCCTTGAATATTATCACCCTCGACGGCTGCGTGGGCCGGGGTGGTGATGGCCTCTATATCGTCATCTAGAATAGAAGTAACATCGTCTTCACCGGTGTTGCCCTGAATAACAAAATCGTCAACTATCATACTTCCAACCCCTCCCATCGTGGGTTGTTGGGGTGAGGGGGAAAATTCTATTTCTGGTTCTTCATCTTTTTTACCTAAAAATTCCCATTCTGTTTGAACACCGTAACCTACAACTCCTATGGAGCTCATCATAGATCCTAGCATGGCCAACGGTAAAATGGCGTTAGACATTTGATATAAGATTAGATTTTTTTATGTACCCTGGGGCAAGTATCCGATTCAGACACAAGATGACAAATTGAACAGTCAACATGAATTTTAGTGTTTCTCTTTATGAGTCTACCCTGTGAAAAGAGTACGAGATCTTTCACAGTGTATATTCCGTATTCAACCATTTTTTCAAGCGTTGGAAACTTCATAGTAGTATGTACACGTGTTACCTTTTTATATCACTTTTATAATTACAGGCATGGGCAAAAGCGAGCGAAAAGGTTCTTCGCTTTCATCATGGCGGCAAAGCTATCAACCATGGGTGGTACAAGACTCTTAAGGATAGACTCAAACTCACTGTCTTTCTCACCATCGTCAATCTGCTCAATGAGGTGATTGAGAATACCGATGACAAGCTTCTTCTTTTGAGAACCTTCGAGTTTCTTGAACTTCCGGGTCTCTAACATTAGGCGACCGAGGATGGGAGGAATGTCCTCCTTGGTGAATCCATCATCAAGGTATTCCTGCTTAATGTCCTCAACTGTTGTGATAAGGCTCTTCGCATCGATCTTTCCTGTAAATTTGCTGAGTATAGCGTCCATATCTGTAAAAAAATATTTTTATTTAGTAAGATTCGACATGGATGCCGCAATGGCAATGAGTATTGGTGTTTACCAAATGTATGATAATCTGTCTACAATCGTAAAAACCAATGATGTCCCAATGTCTAAACAATACATAACTCTCAGTATAATGGCAAGTACTTTATGGCTGATTCATCAGTACAGAACAGGAATGAACTTTACTTCAATTTACACAATCATGGCGTTGACCCTGAACCTCTATATTTTACACGTCATCTACTTAAAAGAAAGAAAGGATAAGAATATATAATGCCTTGTGTTATTCTTTCATCTAACGTTAAGCCTACGGTTACTCCCAAGACTACAGTCAAGACTCGATCATCCTCGGCTTCTGTCCTCAAGCCGGTTGATCGTCCCAATGATTATCTCTCCGTGGCCGAGCGTGTAAATGGTCGTGCTGCTATGATTGGTTTCACTTCTGCAGTTGTTGACGAGGTTATGACTGGAAATTCTATTGGTACTCAGTTTCATGATAACATTGGTCTTTCTGTCGCTGTTGCCAGTTTGGCGTTCCTCGGAACAGCGGCGAATTCTAAGGATGAGGGCTATGTGCAGGGATTTTGGAAGCCTGAGACGGAGCTAGTAAACGGTCGACTTGCGATGGTCGGTATTGCTTCACTTTTTCTAACAGAGTCTCTCCACCCACATGTTCCGCTTTTCTAGATATATAGCCTATAAGGTCTAAAATATACATTTTATCGTCTATTGACAGTGTCCCTGCTCTACGCATCACGTAGACCAAGATCACCCAGAGACATAAAATTGCCTCCTTCATGTTACTTTTTAGCCGATAAAAATATACCGATAAGGAACACGATCGTGTATAATCCAAGAGAGAACCTTGACCACATAACCTTCAGTTGTTCCGTGATGTTACATTTCCTTACAAGATCATTGGCCATGAGAGATACGATAACACCTGCGAGACCATAAAGCATCATGAATGCACCAGTGTCATTGTTGAACATCTTGGTCAGAAGTAACGTGGCTGGTATAGCTAAAGCTATGGTCAATGTATGCGACATGAAAGAGGCCATTCTGTCGTATAACTTCTTCCCCTTAACATCACATCCACTATAAATGTCTATACTTATTGAAGTTGTGACCATATACATCAGAGCTAATACGAATATGGTTAAAACGGAAATCGCTGGTAGTTCTATGTCGACACTACCATTCATGACACCCTTGGCTGTGTTATATATTTGCTCGTATCGAGACATATCTTGTAGTATCCTGACATTTTATTTGATTTACATCATCGGACCCAGAGAGGTCTGATATAGAACCATTTAAAGTAAGATTTCAATCGGTACATTTTTCATAATTTCATCGGATGTTTTCGTTAATTTATGTTTACCATCTGTATGGTATCCCTCATCTATGAACGTTTTATATGTGTCACGATTCTTGTTATGTGAACTTTCATCGTGGCAGTGTGCGAAATGATACATCTTATTTTTTACAAAATCTTCATCCCCAAAGGAGGATAAATGCCATCCAGAATTCTTGTAGAATGGAAACTTCCATCGTCGTTCTCTAAACATCTGCGGAGTCACGTGTCTGAGTACCTTGCGTGTGGTGAGAACTGTACCAAACCAAGGTTCAGCAGTTTGGATATACTTGAAACTATACTGAAACGCAGTCATATTGAATGAACACGTGTTAACATTTTCAGGTAAATTAATGTAATCTTTGTTTGGTATCTCATCAACATCTGAAATCATTACGAGTGCATCATCTGGTATCTCCTCGAGCCCCCTCGTGATACAATTTCTCTGAAAATTCTCACGAGACCATGGATTAGTGTCAGTTGGATTGTCTTTTACGATGACATGAATAATCTTGTCATTCCATTTTTCAAACAAATGTTTGTTCATGTCGTACACGAGTTCCTTCTCTTCACCCCGATGTGTCACGGTCGATTCGACGAGAACAAATTTATCCACGGTGGGTGAAAGGTACCTCAAACGTTTTGTCAGAATATCAATCTCGTTATAAAATGTAAAACAGTCAACTAACATTTATTAAACATATTCCACACTCTTTAAATAGTCAACGATGTGGGAATATGTTTCTCCACATACGTGACATATTAATATAATTTAAAGGATTATGAAGTATTAAATCTAGTATGATTAAAACTCCTAATGGACTATTTGACATAGATGTCGATGATTGTTGGATCCGCAATCACATGTGTTCTGGAAAAGTTTTTGAACACCATATAATCAACGATATGTTGAAACCTTACGTTGAAAAGTCTAATCATATCGTAGATGTTGGTGCGAATATCGGGTGTCACACAGTGAGTTACGCCGGGTTTAATCCCGATGCAAAGATTATCGCATTTGAACCACAAGAAAAATTATATGAAATTCTAATAAAGAATGTTAAACAGAATAATTATAGTGACAGAATCGATGTATATAAACAGGGTCTCGGACACTGTAAAATGTCCTGCGAGCTCATGAGTTTAGATAAAATGGATCAAGATTTACGTAACGGAGGGTGTAATAAGGGTGGTGTTGGTATTGGTAAAGGTGGTGAACACATGACTGTAACAACTCTCGATTCTATGGAATTACCTGGTCTTGATTTCATTAAAATAGACGTAGAAGGTGCAGAGAGCCTCGTCATTATGGGTGGTAAAGAGACGATAAAAAAATACAAACCCGTCATATGTTTTGAACATAACTATCAACGAATCGATCCAAGAGATGTTAACCTCGAACAAGTACCAACACCATTTGAAGAATTGGTAAAACTGGGGTATAAAAAGTTTGAATATTTAGATTGGGACAATTATTTGGCATTCTCGTGACTTAAAAGAAAAACGAATATTTAAGTAAATGAAATTCGGAAAGATTTATGGTCGTTTCTTTTTGAAACAAGATCTGGGTATAGAAGATGATGATACTCCGAATACAATCACTATATCTGAACTTATAGAGACATTTACACTGTGGCCCGGTTGGATACAAAATTTTCCATGTAAAAAGGTCCAACTTTTTACAATGTTTGAGACATCCGATGTACACCCAGATATCATAAAAAATATGAAATTATTTGATAAGGTTGTTGTACCATTTGATTATCTCAAAGATATATTGGTTGGATATGGTATACACTGCGAAGCTCTGAATTGGTGGACTTCACCTCTAATTAGAACACACCCCGAGGTTATAAAAAAGAAATACAACAACAACAAGATTGTATTTCTTTACGTTGGAACTAATGATATTAGAAAGAATTTGGTGAAGCTTATAGATACTTTTATAAAATGTATTGATGGTACGGGACATAAATTAATTGTAAAGACAAACACCACAGATAGTCTAACACAATGCGAAAATATAAAATACATAACACATCGACTAAATTATCACGAGATGGCTGGTCTTTACAATATATGTGACTATGTCGTTTCGTTTACACGTGGCGAGGGTGTGGGTCTCCCTATGCTCGAAGCAAAATATTTTGGAAAACCTGTCATCTCTCATAGTAGAGGTGTCCTTTCCACACTCAAAGATGAATCATGGATCGTGTTACCATCGAAAGAAATTCCCGTAGACCATATGAATGTTCCCAAGTTTTTACAAAAAGTGTTTCACGGGACATGGTGGGAAGTTAATGAACAAGAGACTTTAAGAATCATAAATAATATCATTAAATAGCAATTTCCGTTAGTTCTTTAACCAAGATTTAAAATCTTCTTCTCCGAATTCTCCCGGGTAGCTCCATATTTTGTGGATACCTACGGGTGACTTCGGTGGATCAGCATCTCGAAGCCTCGTTTCAACTGCAAACTCATAGGCAATCTCTTTGGGTGGTATTTTAAGTGAAGAGTTAACGGAAAAGAATGTATCATCAAGTAATTTTGGTTTATTTACATTTTCTACACAATGTCTATAACACGGTAAAACTTTTCTCAAAGATAGTCCACCATTACCAACTCTATAATGTTTTTGATCTCCAATATCTTCGGGTTTTTTCCATTCGTGTATATTGTAACCACACATAGCTTCTCTCCATGGTGCTCCGACATAATCATACTCGAAGAAGTGTTCATCTATAGGTTTGAATATATAAGTATCCCATTGCATTAACAGAAGATGTGTTGAAATAATTCGACTATATAATTCCTGTGAGCATGAAAAAGTATTATATTCATTAATCGAATGTAAAGCATTCCATGTTATTGTGACATTTGTCCAATCTTTTGTCCAATCTTTCATATCTTTTAAATTTCGAGGCGAACACATGATGTGCAACCCAACATCTGTTCCTCCGTATACATGTGCTATGTTCCATAAATTAAATTTTGTGAAGGGCTTACGATCACCTTCTATGAAAAGAACTGTTAATTTTTCTGGATGTTGACACCATACCTTTTGATTTTCTGTCGGTTCTTTCAATTGTTTTTGATAATCATGGAACCACATCATGTTTTGTTAAGCATTTAACACTTTAAGCACTTCATTAACTGCTGGATGACGAACTATATCATCATCTTCCATTTCAATATGCTTCATATATTCAAGATCAACGCATTGCATTTTATATATAAGATCTGTTAGACCATTTTCTGGACCAAGGTCAGATTGTTCCATATCACCTGTAACGATAAGTCTGGTTCCTTCACCAACACGTGTGAGAAGCATTTTCATTTGATTTGGAGTTGAATTTTGCATTTCATCTGCTATGATGATTGTGTCGTCAAAGGTTCTACCTCGCATATATCCAAGCGGTTCAATAACTATAGAACGATCCATTTGATTATGAGTTAAATGTTTTTCAAAAATATCATACATTGGTTTAGTCCATGGTTCCATTTTTTGAAACAAGTCTCCAGGAAGATATCCCATATCTTCATCCGCAGCTACGATTGGGCGCGTTAAAATGACTCTAGATCTAGAATATTTGTGTATGTTTTCTATCGCAATTTGACATGCTAGCATAGTTTTACCCGATCCGGCAGGTCCTGTACCTATTATGATGGGTTTTTGAGAACGAAGTGCGAGCATGTATTTACATTGACCGGGTGTTTTGGGGAAGTTCATATATATTAATTAAAGATATTTTCCTTATATATTTTAAATGGAGTTCTACTTTGTAAAATTAAACGTGAACGGGGGATATCTTAGCTTAGTAGATCCCAAGTGTAAAACGAGATATATGTGTTTTTCTGATAAAGACTCCGTGAATAAGTGTATGTACTATATTTCCGATTTTAGATCAAGACATGGTATATGGCCATCTTTTGATATGTCCGAGAATAGAAGAAAACTCGAGGCTAAAAATAGTGTAAAAACAAGAAGTGTAGATCAGGTAACACGTTATCTGGATATCGAAACATATGATTTCAATACTATAGACCGGATTGCCGAACGGGCAAATGTGTCTTTTTATTGTGTATTGACATTTGACTCTATGAGTAATGGTGTAGAAGAAGTCATTCAAATGTCGGGACAAGAAATGGATGGTGTTGTCGACCCTGTAAAATATACTCAATGGTTAGATTTGAGCTTAAAAACAAAGTAACTGTACTATAATATGTGTGGTATACTTGCCCTTTTCGGTGATGAAGTAGAAACAAATTCTTATGCTCTTTCTCACCGCGGGCCAGATGACTACTGTACAAAAACACTTGGTAGATGTAGAATGGATTTCTATCGTCTAGCTATCAATGATTTGACGCCGGCAGGTATGCAACCATTCAAGAAAGGTAAACATATGTTAATATGTAACGGTGAAATTTATAATCACAAGAGGTACAGGACTGGGATTGAAGAAGGAACTAGTGACTGTGAGGTTATTATGCCTATGATTAAGGCCTATGGTATCATGAACACAGTTGAGATGCTTGACGGTGATTTTGCATTCGTGTATACAGATGGAAATCGTGTATTAGCTGCCCGTGATCCTATTGGTGTTAGACCACTGTTTTATTGTCGATATGATAACGATTCTATAGCGTTTGCTAGCGAAGTAAAAGCTTTGTTATATTTGAATTCTGCGATACAGATTTTCCCACCCGGACATTTTTATGATTCGTATATAAATGATTTCGTTTGTTACTATAGTACGTATTGGCATGTGAACCAGTATATAGATACGGTGGATCACGAACAAATACGATATACTTTTGAACGTGCTGTTCACAAACGACTTTCAACAACTGAACGAGAGATAGGATTTTTGTTATCAGGTGGTTTAGATAGTAGTTTGATAGCTTCTATAGCTACACGAAGAATTGGAAAAATTAAGACATTTTCGATTGGTTTGGCGAATAGTCCTGATCTTATAGCGGCTAGAAAGGTTGCAGATTATTTAGGTTCTGATCATACAGAAGTAACATTTACACCCGAAGAAGGTATTGCACATATTAGTGATGTCATTCACAGTTTAGAATCGTACGACACAACGACAGTTCGTGCAAGTACTCCTATGTGGTTGTTATGCAAATACATTAAACAAAATACACAATGTCGTTATATATTTTCAGGTGAAGGAAGCGATGAGATTTTGGGTGGATATCTCTATTTTCATAATGCACCGGATGTTCATGAATTTGCATGCGAAAACATGAGACGTCTTCGTCTTATTCATCAGTTCGATGGATTACGAGCGGATAGGTGTGCGGGAGCCCATGGACTAGATTTAATTGTACCGTATCTCGATAAAGAGTTTATTGATATGTGTATGACAACAAATCAAAATGTAAAAATTGATCCAATTGAAAAACGTGTTCTTCGAGAAGCGTTTACGGGGTATTTACCAGATGATATTTTATGGAGACAAAAGGATGGTATGAGTGATGCCGTAGGTACAAACTGGGTCGATGAAGTAAAAAAATACGCAGAAAACGAGATTGACGATAAATTAGTAAGGGAAACTCGGATGAAATCAAGAGGTCATAATACACCTCTGACAAAGGAAGAAGTTCTCTATCGTACAATTTTCTGGCGGATGTATGGAAAGGACAACGATCATCTCATTTCTGAAATCTGGAGACCCAAGTGGACAACCGTAAAGGATCCAAGTGCGAGATTACTTATAGAAAAGAATCCTAAGTAATATAAATGGCTCACATTGTGAGAAGTTTTGATTCGAATGATGAGTCTCACGTTGCATGGTTGAAGGACGTTGGTCTTGTGATGACTCAAATCACAAATGGTGATAAGGTTGACATTATTAAGACGGTTAATAAAAATCCTTTACCCGGTGCGCCCACTATGGAAAATGTTGTAGAGTGGCCGTTTATACATTTTCAATTAGCTATGAAGTATGCCAATGCTGTCTTGAATTGTGATGCATTTATTCCTTCGAAATGAAACGCTTGTACTCCTCGAGTGTAAAATTTTGTGGTTGCGATTGTTCATCCATTTTTATTAATAATATAGGACCAAGAACGTCCACATTACTAAATGGTTCAGGCAGATCGTTCTCGTTTGGTACCTCCCCTATTTTACTTTTCATAATAACCACGTCAATTTCTGGCCATTGTCCAATAAAGGTTGGATGGCATGCAAGAACTATGTAAGCCTCGTTAACATGGGGTGCTAAGTCTAATTCAACTTCTCGTATTTGATCTAGTTTCTCATGTATCAACACAGCTGTTGTTGTCATCCTTATATTCACCAAAGACAAAAATGTTGTGTAATATCAAGATGAATCTTCTTCCCTTGGCTTTACTCGTCGTGGTCATATTGACTATCATACGAGTGTTTACTCTTAAAACCGAAGAATACACTCGCGCCCTGGATGGTGAATATGTGGGTACACGAAACTCCAGGCGTGTTGCTGATTTCTTCCATGTCTGTTCACCTTCATCTGGTGGATGTGACCGAGGAACTTTACCTGTTAAAGGTCTCCCAATTGCATAACCTAAGTTAAATAAATAACTCTTGTTTGATAGTAAGATGGAATCCTACGTCACACATGAGTTCTCTAAACTTCTTGGTATTCCTGAAGATAATGCCACCTGTATAAATCTAGAGAGGTGTCTTTTTAACTGGAGTGTTCGTAGAACGAAAAAATTTGGTGATGTACCTGCATGGGAAAATCCAAAATTTAAGAGTAGATACAAACAGAAATTTATCGAAATGAAATTGAATCTACAGAGATGTCCAGAAAATATTGAAAAATTAAAATCAGGTTTGTTGAAGTCTTCACAGTTGATTGAATATGGACCCAAAGAATCGTTCCCAGAAGGGCCTTACGCGAAGACACAAGAAAACCTAATTTACAAGGAACTTCGAAAAGAGAGTATAGTAAAGGAACTACTGAATAATCAAAACGGGATTTTCAAGTGTAACAGGTGTAAATCTAAAAAGACGGTATACTACCAGTTACAAACGAGGAGTGCTGATGAACCAATGACTACATTTGTGACGTGTTTAAATTGTGAAACCCGATGGAAATGTTAGACTAATATCCCGTATTCGGAATCTGTTAGATCTGTTGGCATATCCCCCACTGAAAGAATAAAATTAAATTTCAAGTCTCTTTTCATTTTACCTTTTTGGTCTGGCGGTGCAAATCCTAATGCGTCGTATGTAATACCGTTTACCTTTAGTTGGTTTACTGTGTGTTCAACGACGTAATCTGAATATGGTCTTGCTGTTATGATGACAATTTTGTAACCTAATGATTTTGCACCATGTAATAAATTGACGACCGACATTATTAAAGATCCATCGACCGATCTGATGAGAGTGTCGTCAATATCGAACATCACGGCGTCGTTTTCTTTTATATCACGACTATTTAGGATGTCCATATTTAAATTAGTTTAAGAAAATAAAAGCCATCTTAATCAGTATGAAAAATCAACTTATTGATATTGTTTTACGTGACAACGTTATCTCGTTAGCAAGGGTTTTGGAAGATATGGGACCTACTCTGATAGTACAACTTCTAAAGAAAAATAAGAAAGAAGTTTATGAATTCGCAGAATATCCCGAAGAGATTCCTAGAGAATCTGTTTCCGGTTTTTACGATACCGATGATCTTGAAAAGACTGGACTTTATATCAAGACTGAATATGGATATGAAGAAATATCTGAAAGTGATTCTGATTATGAACCAGGTGAAACAGATAGTTCGGAATCTGAAAACCTAAGTGATGGTGAAGCGAATGAAACACAAGATGAAGGATTTTGAACCCAAGAAACGCGTAACTAAAAATGACAAGAAGAACAAAAAGAGTGTTTACACAACTAAACACTTAAGGATTGTCGAACAGTTATATGAAAAGAGAAGGGATAATGAAGCTCTTAATCGTGTCAGCGGACCCTCGACTAACCCTTGGGTATTCAAAAGTAATACAACAAATAGCAAATTACTTAGCTACAAAGGAACTTGAAATTGTAATGTATACACTTAATTTCAGAGAAAATTCCGTATTACCTTGTACATACATAGATCCAAGAATCAAATTATTACCCGTACCAGATTCACAAAGTTACGGGTTTGATAAATTTAGAAGTGTAGTAGATAAAGAATGCCCCGATTACGTTTTCATTTATGGACCCACAAATGTTATTTATAATTATATTTCTTTATTGGATAAATCAACGAAGGTATGTGTATATCTAGATATATGTCAGAAGTGGTCGGAGCTTCATACTTTACAAAAGTTGAAGAATAGAGTTACTCATTGGTTTACATTTCTAAAATGTTGGTCGGATCATCTTGTAAATGATTTGAAAATTGATTCGGAAAGGGTATCAGTTGTGGAACACGGAGTAAATTTTAGTGAGTTTGAACCGGTTGATACAAAACAGGCTAAAGACGCAATGGGTTTTGGAAAGTTTTTAGTCTTAAATATGAATCGTAATTCGATAAGAAAAAACTGGGCGGTCACGATAAGTGGTTTTGTAGAATTTATATCGAGACATGAATACAACCCCGACATTCAGTTGTACGTATCATGTGGTGCGAATAAAAAACATAGTGATAATCACTGTGATATAGAAGCTCATGTTTATACAGAGTTTTTTAAACGCGGACTTGAATATATGAATTATACAAAAAATTTTATCATTAACGATCACCCACTTCGTTTAACAAAGGAAAAGTTAAACTTGTTATACTCGGCATCAGATGTTGGCATAAATACATGTTATTCAGAAGGATTTGGACTATGTTCAGTTGAACATGCATACTTTAATAAACCACAATTAGTAACGGATATACCAACTTTTAGAAACACTCTCGGGGATCAGGCAGTTTATATGAAACCATCCACTATAACAGAATATACGGGGAAATCAGAATTGAATGGTGAGCGAGCTATATTAGACTATATGACAGTAGCTGATGCGTTGGACCAGTGTTACAACAATCATGTAAAACCCATACGTCGTCGGGTATTCGATACCAAGGAAATGGTCTTTAATAGGTTCAATTGGTTAAACATACATAAACAAATAGACCATGTAGTAAACATATTAAAAGATGGCCCCTTATAATCCTCCCGTGTCTCATTACACAGAACTCAACGTTTCGGACTATGACGAAGATTTCATGTTTGCCTTTGTTGGTAGAGGTGGTCGTCGTCATTATTGGCTTACTCGTATGATTGGTGTTGATTATCTATGGTATGATCATAAGCGTAAGGTTATCGAGATCTGGGGTCCATTTAATGTTCTTCAAACTCGTCAAGCTCAGGAGCTTCTGAAATCTGAGCTAGAAATTTTCCAACCTAAGTTAGTAGATGTCAGGAAATCCGAAAAGTATGACCTTCATACGCCCACAGTCGAGGCGTAAAGTCGTACCGGTAGCGTTCAGTAGGCCCGAACCAGGTACGTTTCTCGGTGATATTGTAAAAAATAATGATATGGAAAGATACATTCCCCCAAAGAGACCTGTGCATCAACAAGATATATACCTTAAGGCAATAAAACTAGACTATGAATTTTGGGGAGTGGAGTACAAAGATCTAAAACTCCCACCCTCACCCGAATACAAATCACCGACCGTGGAAAAGGAGCCATTTATACCTTATGCTGACCACATCCAGGTTACAATGACTATCTTGAAGTCAGGAAAAGTCAAGATTAAGACAAATCCTTGTATGTACGACATGCATGAAAAATACTGGAAAAATGGTGATCATCCACCACAAAAAACAATGATAAAAAACCTAAAATCACTCGGGTTTTCCGAGAGGTTTATTAAAAAGGTTGAAAACAGCTATAAAAAGATACCTGCTAAAACAGCTGCATTTGAAAAGTGTATTGACAGTGTTTTCAACAAACCATCGATTCCCAAAATAAAAAGGAAAAAGGCCGAACCAAAACCTGTACCTGAAGATCAACCTCAACCTGAAGTTGAAGATACTCTGAATGATGAGAATGATGAGGAAGATACCATTCAGGGTGAAGATTACACGATGGATGTGGAAGTTGATCCAGATGACGAAGACGAAGCTGCCAATGAAGAAGAGTTTGTTGATAATGATTAATCTAACACCTAGAGTTTGTAATGAATGTTTCTTTTCTCTTGACCACTTTCTTCATAAAGTATATTTAAATGACTATACTTTCTGTGGAAATAATTTAAGACATCCTTAAAATCTCTGAAGATTTTCTACTTAAGTCGCACCATGACATTCAACATGTAACGAAAAGCATGTACATCGATGAATATATTTTTTCTGTCACTGATACCGTGTGAGATTGCTCACATGTCATGTGACCAACACGTCATTAAAATTCAATTGGAAATATGTCAGATGCTCTATATGGCATGGCATTTTGCTAACCAAGGAGAATATGTTGCTGAGCATGCACCATTCACAAAAAACGGAAAAAATCGCGGCTACCGACCTGCCCACCCTAAGCATCCTATGACGATGTGGGTAGGCTCTACCCTTGAAAATTATCTATACGCGTGTCGTATTGGTATTGCACTTACTGAAGAATATACAAAACGATATGGAAAAATTCACGTATGTGCTGAACATTTGAAGTGGTTGTACACAAATCACCCACCGACTTTTACACAAAGAAAGAGTGATACAGCGTATTACTCCGAAGAAGGAATACCCGAGTGTATGCCCGAAGAATACAAAACAAAAAGTATCGTTCAAGCTTACCAGATGTATTACATGATGGATAAAATGGGGTTTGCTAGATATAAATAGATTGCCACGTGTGCAGAAAAAGTAATTTAAAACAATCGTCTGTATATTATACAATATGTTCAGCATTGGAAAAAGTATCGCTCCAGGTTTTACCGCCCCAACAGTCAAAGTTCGTACCGAAGAACGAAAGGTTGAATATAGCCCAAGAACATATAGCCAATTTATCAAAGGGCTCCGAAAGAATGAATTTCCTTCCGTGACTGTACGTCCGAATAAACACATTGCTATTTTCCAAAAAAAGAATGGTGATTACGGAGATGTACAAATTCCAGATAATGAACAGTTATGGCAAACACTTATTGAAAGTGATGCTGATGTCGTAGTCGATTCTTCACAACCTGTTTCCTTAATTGAAAATATAGTTATATTTTTCTTTATTGCGTATGTGTTTACTCTTGCTCGTGCTATGTTTGGATCTACGGGTGAAGGTGGTATGGGTATGTCTAACCCGTTTATCAAATCTGTGGAATTTAACATGGAACAGGAGGTTGATACTCTATTTACCGACGTGGAAGGTATTGACTCCGCTAAAGATGAGCTTCAGGAAATTGTTGATTTCCTTAAGAAGCCTCAACGGTATTATGAGAGTGGTGCTAAAATTCCAAGGGGTGCACTTCTAGCCGGAGAACCCGGTACAGGTAAGACTCTTCTTGCTCGTGCAATTGCGGGTGAATCAAGTGTTCCTTTTATTCAATGCTCTGCAGCCAACTTTATAGAAATGTTTGTTGGTGTGGGTGCAAAGCGTGTACGTGAACTTTTCAAGCAAGCACGAGATAATCAACCATGTATTGTATTTATTGATGAGATTGATGCAGTTGGAAAGCAGCGTAGTGGAGGAGGTATGCCGGGAAATGATGAACGTGACCAAACTATTAACCAGCTCCTAACCGAAATGGATGGTTTCGACAACGAGACTGGTATAGTTGTCATCGCCGCAACAAACCGTGTTGACATTCTCGATGATGCTCTTCTCCGACCCGGGCGATTTGATCGTAAGATTCAGGTTTCTCTACCGAGTGTGAATGGAAGGAAAAAGATTCTCGGTGTTCATGCTCGAGACAAGAAATTTGCCAGTGATGTAAAGCTTGAGGATATAGCTAAACAGACGACGGGGTTTTCGGGTGCAGATCTGGCAAACCTATTGAATGAGTGTGCTATCCGTGCAGTGAAGGATGGTGACGGGACTATTACAAAGGATATCACAGAGAATGTATTTCAACGTATTGTAGTTGGTGCAAAGGGTGATGTTAAATATTCTATGCGTAAGAAGGAACTTGTAGCTTATCACGAAGCTGGTCACGCTATCATGGGAGTTCTTGTCCCTGAGTATGACATTGTTCGCAAAGTATCCATCATGCCACGCGGAGCTGCTGGGGGTGTGACCTTTTTCCAACCCTCCGAAGAGAATGCAGATTCGCCATTCTATACGAAGGAATATATGATTTCTCAAATCATGGTGGCTCTAGGTGGACGTGCAGCTGAGTCTCTAATTTATGGTTCTGACAGGGTTACTACAGGTGCTTCCTCAGATTATGCTATGGTATATCAAATTGCTCGTGAAATGGTTACGACGTATGGGTTTGGTAAAAACAATTTTGATTACAATAATATGTCACAACGGGCTGCAGCTGATGTAGATCTGGAAATTGATGAGATTGTGACATCGTGTTACAAGAACACTATCACCACGCTTCGCGAAAATATGAAACAACTCGAAGATCTTAAGGTTAAACTCATCAACGAGGAGATCGTTGATGGGGAATGGGTATATGATCTATTTGGTAAAGATATGTGTAGCGATTTTGACTGCAAACTCAGTTTCGATTAAGAGTTTTTGCTGGACGTACGCCTGGGAGAGGTACGTGTGTTATTTAGGTTAACAACCCGGTTGGAAGGAGGTACGGGAGTATTTGCCGTAGCCGCGGGGGAAGCGTAGAGCATATTGAAAATTTTTACAACTACACTCTTAGTCATGGGAATACCCTTAGACATCATACCAGTCACCATCTTGACGGCACCAGATATGACCGCCACGGAGGTCATGGGACCCGCCATGATGGCGATCATAGTCATAACAAAAGCGTAGGGACCGAGGAACTTGGCTGTGTTTTTCATGCTACCGGTCATGATACGAGTGGTCGCACCCACATTCTCAGCACCCTTGGCAACAGTTTCAGTTCCAGCGGCCATAGTCCTCTTCACATCGGTGGAAGTTTTGGAGATGACGTTAAGGGCATTCTCACTCACACCTGTGACCGACGCAACAGTCTTTACGGGGAGGTTCATGACTTGGCGAAACGCATTAGAAGCGGCCGCTTTGGACGCGATGTTCTTGGCATTCTTATTAACGAGGCGGGCACGGTTGAGTTCTTTAAGGGTCAAGGTGTTCGACTTGCTGTTAATTTCGAATGCGAGTTCGCGGAGGTTGGTGAGAGCCGCCTTTTGTTGAAGATTCATCTTCATATTATCAAGAGCGAACCTCTGATCGATAGCCCTCACATTACGGTTGTATTTCATACGTTGCTGTTTAATACCTAGGGCGAGGGTGGGTGCATTCATCGCGAGAAGGGTGGAGGTGATAACGGCGACGAAGATGCTCAACTTCTTACCAGTGAGACCAGTTTTCTTTCCGGACCGGCGAATAGACGACTGAGCGTTATTTGATAGGTTATTTCTTCGGTTCATAGGACTTACCGAACCGACAGACTCTGCGGACATTTATAATACCCTGACAAAAAAATTAGACCACCCTAGAAAACAGGTAATTACGACACGTGTACTTATCGTATGAACCCATCTTTCTATTTTTAAAAATCATTTTTCCCTCCATTTCCAAGGTGACGAGTACATTTTTACTTGGAAGTAGATACACACAGTGATCGATATATTCATCAGTCATGGGTCCCAGTAATATTTCTTGAATTTCTTGATTCTCTTGATTCTCAAATTGACCCTCGATACCAGCACCACTCGGTAACAGTATTTTACACGTCGACATGAAGCATTTACAGCTTGGAATCTTCTTAATCGTGAATTTCACGTGATAGTCTGTTTTATTGACTAACACTATGTTGCGTTTGAGACCACACAATTTATGAATCCAACGACCCGGTAAATACGTGGGACGTCTTTTTCGTTCATTCATAGACTTGGTTTCTAATGCCATACTTCTATCCAGTAGATGCACAGGTAGAGGAGGGAGCTCGGGCTTTGGGGGAAGTTTAGGCTCTGGCTCTGGCTCTGGCTTGGAAAACATATCAAGTACGAACCCAGTCATTTAAAGTAATATCATAAAAAAATGTCGGGTCATAATAGATATGAGTTCTCGTCCCCGGAGAGAAACGAGACCTATAAGGACTTTCGCTAATAATCAGGCTAGAAATGTAGCGGCAGCTTCGGCTAAAGCTGCGGCTAAAGCTGCGGCTAAAGCTGCGACCAGACCTAACACTGCGAGACCCAAGACTGTGAGACCTAACACTGCGAGACCTAATAATGGATCTTTACCAAGAGGTAAAGACAAATTAATACCACGGTTGAAACTATTGATTAGTCAGGTAACGAATGATAAAGATTTACAGAATTTTTTGATTTCTATGTACGATGAGACTGCTAATGATAAATATACTGTAGAGCTATTTGGTGGAAAAACTGAAGAGGAAGCCAAACAGAAAATAGGTGTACATGTAGATCTATTTTCCAAAGAGCTATACAGAGGTTCTACACCACAGATGTCATTTAATATTAAAGGTGATGACATGATTAACCTCGCCTATTTAATGTACCTGGATATGATACATGATACAACTATACCAAAACCAACACCTGATGGAAAGAAAGGTATGTCGTTTGAAACATTTTGTGGAGAAACGATAACTGTATCCGTAAAAGTACCTGCACCCACTAACAGTAACAAGAAAAAAACTAAAATGGTAAAGAAAAACCAAAAATCACCAGTTTATTTACTATTTGGTAAAGGAATCAAAGCTAAGGAGACAAAGTTTATAAAGACTATAAATGCTTTTATAGTTAACGAAAAAGGTACAGCTGAAATAGCTGTTAAAAATAATTTACCTTCTATTTATCCCAGTATTTTACAGAAGGAAGTAACTATTCGTAAGGATCAAGTTACCCCAACTATTCTAACTCCGGGTCATAATATGTTCTTGAGTATTGATCAAGAAGATGAGAAAGCTACCGTAACTCTTGATATACAAGAAACCAAGTATAAAGTGGAGGGAGGTGGCACGGCTAAGATCATGTATCCTCTCGTATCCGTGGCAAATCTGATGGACCCCGGTAAAAATATGCTCATTGAGAGTGCTAAGGAGGATAGTAAATATTTCATGCTTGGTTTAAATAACAGAGATATTCGTTCTAGATTGACATGGAATTACAAAGAACCAGAATTCACTATAAATCACGATAATGGTAGTACAACTATTGGAGCTTATTACACTGATGCAGCACGGGTAACTAATAAGAATAGAAAAACAAAACGTGGTTACGCATACATAATCAAAAATAAAAACGGTAAATATGGTTTTTCATCTAATGTATCAAAAGCTAAAGCGAAAGATGGATCTACTGGTGATAAGGTAGCTAAGTTTTTGGGTGATTTTTTACAGGCTTTGACGGTGGTTTCTTACGTCAAGAATAACAAAAACCCCAAGTATCACTACTGTTTGGCAACTGGTGACGCTATGCTCGCGAACAACTTTATATTTTTGTGTTCTAGAAGTGGTGTATCACCCAATCTCTGGATGGCCACATCTACCCAACAGGTATCAAAAGTGTATGGTAAAATGATTGATAATATCCGAACTGTCCAACCTGCACCAACTCAGGTTAGAAATGCACCTAATGTTTCAAATGGGAATCAAGTGGTTTCGTCTGGCATGTCGGTGCGTACAGAGGGTAGTGGTGAATCTAGTGGAAATAGGCGAAACAAAAATGGAACCAGATCAGTTGCGGGAACGTTTGGTCGCCGCGGTGGAACCCCAATACAAATCACAAACAGCAATAACAATATGAATAACAATAACAGAAGAACGCGAACCCCAAATAGTAAAGCTAACAACACTCAGAGTGTTGCAGGATCTATTCAGGGAAGTGTCTCTATAAACAACAATAAGAATAACGTGAACCAAAACCCTAACAAAAAAGCTAATAAAAATGCTCGAAACGCTAACAATAACGTTAACGCAAAACTTGCAGCTATGCTTATGACGCAAACTACATCTCGAAAACCCAACAATGCTTCAAAATCTAACAAGAACCTGGCTCAAGCACTTGCTAATTCTAAGAGGCTTACTAATAAATGGCAATCACTGAAGAAAAATGTGATAGCTAGGAGAAACAAGATTCGAAATAATTTCAGGGTCGTCGTTAGTGCAGCTGTAAAACAGAACAAAAACAAGAAGGAAGTGGAAAAGAAAGCAAGAGAAAACGCTGAAAATGAATTGTCTAGATTACGGGTAGCGTTAGAAGAAGCTCAAAAGAAAGCTGAAAATGCCCAAAAGAAAGCTGAAAATGCCCAAAAGGAAGTTGAGAATCAACGCCGGAAAAACATAAAGCGTAAACGTGTGGATACTCTACTTAATATTAACAACTCTCGTAAAACCCGCTCCCGTTTTTAATTAGACTTAAAGTTAATACCCCTATCGTAGATATAATGACCACCCTTTGTACACCCTTTCGTATCTACAATACATCTAGCGATCAGCCTAAGAAGAACAGAAAGGCGAAGCTTCAAGCGGCTGTTACTCGTGTCAACAAAGATAAGCACTGGCGTCAACATTCCCGGGAGCCTGTGGAAATGCGAACTCATAACTTTGCGATGACTCCTCAAACTACTGATACCGAGTGTGTGAAGCAATTACGTGAACAAGTTCAACTTTATCGGACAGCGACTATGAAGATGAAGACGCTTGCATTGTGGAATTTGAGGTCCACCAGGTCTGCACTGAAGGATGTTCAGGAAATGATTGATGTGATCGAGGATCTATACGGAGAAACTGCATTTGAAAAAAATGATGAATATCAACAGCCTAAGTGAAGAGTCGTAGTGTAAATATACGATGAACCCACCAAAGGAAACTTTTAAGAACATTGCATCAATTCTCAGTCTCGTTTGGAGTGTTGGTAAATTACAAGATTGGCTAAAACAATGACTTCTCCACAAATAATATCAAGAACTGCGTCTCGTTTAAATGTTATGAGGCGTCATATCCAAACAATGGCCCTCAGTGAGAATATATTGTTCCCCACGGCTAAAGTGTGTCTAGATGTACATGAAACATTGGTTTCAGGTTACACAATTCAAATGGATGTCAGACACGATGAGAAAGTTATCGATTTTGTCACCGAGGCTATGTGTCCCAGTGAGAAAAGAAATGTGTATCTCCACCAAAAGAGGATGATGCGTGAGTTGTACCCGGAATACCTCATTACCGAAAGGCATAATTAAAAAAGGAAGAAAAGAAAGCTTAAGTGAATAGATATATTTTAATAAGATAGAAAATATGATCGCTGCAAAACCCCTACTCACACCCACCGTGTCTCGCATACCTTTCAGATACAAGAGACGAAAGATTTCTCGTGTATGTAAGAGTTATTATACTATCGACGATCAAAATACACGATTGTTAAAGGAGGGTCACCCGAACGACCTATTTCACATCATAACTTTTCATCAACCCGATGAAGAAGAAGGTATTTACGCTATCCGAAAATTGGACAGTGAGGGTTTACCTGAAAATTGTATCGTGGCGTGGAGAAACTTTGATGATGCGTTTAGATACAAAATACTTCTCGATGCTGAGATGAATCGTTCTTCCTATATTCAGTTTGCTTCGCACTTTGAACTCAACTTTGCATGTGAACATGGTGACTATACATGCCGTATCGTAGATGACGGAGTTCTCGTGACACCACCCACGGAGACTATTAAAACGACCGATTGGGAGCGTCGTAACGCTTTACTTAATGGTAGATGGTCTGTGAGAGAGAAGGATGACACTCCACCTGAGTGGCCTTAGAAGAATATGTTATTATAAATATATGAGTGTGTATAAGAATAGGATGATTAGATTTATGTATAAAGATATATATTTACCTATACATTGTTATGCATCTAAAAATCAATTTTATTCATTAGTCGGTGAATGTGTATGTATGACAAAGTGTAAGTTTATGAGTGAATCACAACGGAATCAAGACTATCGTGGCTCTGTATCGGAGAAAGACCCTCAATAATTACATTGTTTTGAACGCATTGATGATCATGAAGGTCTGCTACACTATTAAAAGAAATCCAACACTTATTACACCGAACTGTACCGTATCCGTGTAATAACTTTCTATTTAATTCGTTAGTTTCGTGGCTTGTCATATGTTCTATGAGATCATCTAAACGTATAAAATTACTACCACATATGTCACATGAGCAAGTAAAAAATTGTCGAAAATTTCTACGTGGTTGTTGTTTCTTTCGAAACCATTCTACGATTTCTGGTAGACACATTATGTTATAATCATATAATTTTTATAGCCTAAGTCGACGTGTATAAAGAAATGGTAACATTGTCAACTATGGCTTGTATGCAGTACATCGCATTCGACTTCGAGACTTCTGGTCTTCCCGAGGGTCGACGTAATAGCGTTATAACACGTGACAACCTGAAAAACTTTGATACATGTCGTGCAGTTAGTTTGTCTGCTGCTCGATTTTCGCAGCGTGGACGTATTATCGATACTTTCGACGCTATCGTTCTTCCGACTAATTTCACAATCAGTCAAGATTCGATTGATATTCATGGCATTACCCAAGAGAAGGCTTTGAAAGAAGGCAGACCATTTACTGAAGTCTTTACTGATTTCATCAAGTTTATTGGCCCCCGAACCAAAACTATGATTGCTCACAATGCTGCTTTTGATACAAGTGTTCTTCGTTCAGAGATACTTCGTCATGATCTGAACATGGATTTGATTGATGATTTTACTTTTCGATGCACTCTTCAATTGTACAAGGAACGTTTCCTAAAGCCTATTCGTTTGGGTGTTCTTTACAAGGAGATCTTTGGTGTTGATTTTGAAAACGCTCACAATTCTCTGGCTGACTGTATTGCATGTGGGCGAGTGTACCCTTTTGTGATTGGTAACACCAAAACCTTCAAGCCTCTTGGTATTCCACGAGTTGTTATTGGTGCTTCGAATGTTTCTACAGCCATTGGTATTGGATTCAAGCGTCCAGCTGAATACCTTTCTGATCTATGGAAAAAGTACAGTCCAGAGACATTTGAAAGTCAGACAAAGGAGGAGAAGGCTTTAGAGATTTTGGCAACCAACGATACATCTCGTAAGATTCTCGAGGATGCGATATCCTTCAAGTCTGAAAGGAGTGATGATGTGAATCAAAAGATTCGGTCTATTTTCCATCAGATTGAGAAATCTGGGATAGCTTCCACTGACATGGCTGCGGCCAAGGACTACCTCAGTAAGACTCTTTCTACCAATCACGGTACCAAAAATGAACACAAGACGGCAAACTCTGACCGGGGTAGATTGATTGAGGATGACACGTATTACTCTCTTGACATTTGTGAGATTGAGGGTACACTTTACCAGATTGTTGGGCGGGTTGATAGAATTCAAATGAATGAGGATGGATCGAGGACCCTTGTTGAAATCAAAAATAGGACAAAGGATCTATTCAAGCGTGTCAGGAATTACGAAGAAATTCAGTGTCAGACGTATTTACAGATGATGGATGATATTGAATTCTGTCGATTGATTGAACAATACAACGAAGACACGATGAGCTATATGATTCAGAGGGACGACGAAAAGTGGAAGAACGACATCTTCCCCAAACTGGTAAATTTTTGTGAAGTTTTCCATGATATGTTGAGCAAATAGAAAATCTAACTTGTAATTAAGATGTCTAACCGAAGAAATAATGCTTCTTCTATGAACATTAATCAGGGTAACACAAATAGACTGATACCCGCAAATTACATGAATATCAACACACCCCCATCTGCTATTTTGAAAAAACGTAAAAGAAATACTCGTAATAACGCTGGTAGAACACCAAAACGTATAGATATGTCTATGATCGCGGAGGTAGGTAAAGTTTCAAATGATAAAATTAATATTCGATTACCTAGACGTATTGTAAAAGAGCTGAAAGCATTGAATGACAAGTCGTCTAGGGATAGGTGGGAGTATGGTGGTAAAATCGAATTTAGACCCAACTCAAACAGGACAATGGTTAAGTTCAATAATCCCAATAGACTTACTTCACAGTTGAGGGCCGAAATTAGCACTGATACGTTTCAGATGATGCAGAATTCTTATATTTCTTATCACACTCATCCAACTGCTTATACTCCCAATAATCTTAAAAATAACAACCGCATGAATCTAAATAATTCAAACGGTATTCGTAAATTATTAGTCACTCTCCCAAGTGGTGCTGATATGTCAGCGTATATTGGTACTTATCCAAATATGCAGGCTAATATTATTTCAGATGAACATGGTTATTATGTTATAGACTTAATTGAGACAGCTAATAGAGAGAGACCATCAGCAGATGCAGTCAATAGAACGATGTCATGGTTTCGTGATCAGGATTATCTTAGATCTAGATTCAAATCTATTGGTGGTTACGAATATTTTGAAACCACGCTTACTGAATGGAAAAATATGATTGTTCGTGAAATGAATCCATTTATGATCAGGGTCTATGGCATATCGATTAAGTATTATGGATACAATGACGAACCAGCCGTGATCACATTGGCTCGTACATGAAATAAATTTGTGTTATCATAGTAAGAATGCCAGCCGGTGAAAATGCGGCGACTATTACAGTCCTTATTACTATCATATTTAGTACGGTAGTTTTGGGATGGGCTTTATTTTATAAGTGTACCGATTCGACATTCAAGACGGACGATTTGGCTGTCGAAAAATGCTTTTCTTTCATAGCCGTTCCCAAAAAAGAAGAGCCCACTACGGTAGTAAAATCCAATGAACCAGTTGCATTCTTTTCGGATTCAAGTAGTAAAAATCCCGTGTTAGAAAAATCTGAAACAGATGGAGATGACGACTTGGATATAAATATGTTAAAACACATATCTAAATTTAAGGAAATGGGTACGAAACTAACCTCAGATATATATTCAGATATTCGTGCAACTGATTTATACGATTGTGCAAAAATATGTGCGGACAATGAAGTTAAAATAGATGAAGATGACGTATCAGAAGATCAATGTGGTGGGTTTACTTCTGCATACAAAGACGCGACACCGGATGATGGACGTGTTATGTGTCGTTTATATAAAAAACCTGTATACGATAGCGAAGTACAAAGTTATACAACAGTTTCTTTCAAGAAAAAATAGCCTAAGTCAGAGCTTTACTCTAAATAGTTAAACGACGATAATGGAAACTATTATTAATGAAATCGAAACTCTTATTGATATTGTCAGGGGTTTACATCCGACAAAAGTTATAGAGGAACCAAAGAAACGTATAAAACGCGTCAAAGAAGTAAAGCGTATACCCATTCACAATCATTCGATCGACGAAATGTTTCACCAGGATTGTGAATTGTGTAGAACTCACGGGAATGTTTTCAGTACCGACTTACCCTACATATGTTTTGAGATAGCGTGAAAATAAAATGTATATTAAAAACAAGAATGGCACGGGGAGCTATAGTTTTAATACTATTTGCTTTTTGTGTGTGTCTATCATGCCTATCATCTAGTGCAGTTGGTAGTGGTGTATTTTATGCATGCAGTGATGGTACTATGACACCAGGGGAATTCGACTTTAAAAAGTGTTTCAATTTTGATCTAAATGATATTTTATCAGGGACGGGGGCGGTTACTGGACTAGATACTGGTGTTGACGAAGATGAAGATGAAGATACTTCGAAAACACAAGGAACGGGGGCAACTGATCTATTGGTACCCAAGGGGGCAGAAGAAGACGCTGACGCTGAATTTTTAGATTTCTTTGATAAGGCTGACACAGAAAATTTAAGTGGAAAAGGTGTAATGGTTTCGGGTTCTAAAACTCAAGCAGAGTGTGCCAAAATTTGTTATAATGAGGAAGTTGAAATGACATCCGCAGATGACACATGTAACGGTTTTGTTTCCGATGGATTTTCGAGGTGTATTTTATTTCCTTCAAACAGTCGAGTAACAGGCAGTGAGTTATCGGGGAAACGTAAATCGTATATCCTCAAAGAGGGAAGAGATGGTAATAAGATTATCGTATATAATGCACAAAAATTTGCTTCCGCTGAATTTTTCAATGGTCGTCCAGGGACTGTGGGTTTTCCGGTAAGTAAAGCTAAGAAACGTTTCCATGATTGCAGTAATAATAATATTAATGGTATGTTATCTGGATTTAGATTGGACAATTTAGGACAACCAACAGCCGCAAATGTCACAAAGTATAAATATCGTTATAATTGTTTAATGAATCCAAATATAACCAGAGGGAGTAGAAGGTCGTCTAGTTGGGTAGGTGCATGGGATACTTCTACATGTGGTGGTGACAGTAAAAGTTGGTCAGGGGGTAAGTCGACAAGAGCGGCTAACTGGAGATTTTTGGGACAACTTCCTATGGATTGTGGAGATAAATTCATTAGTAAATGGTACATGGAAACTAACGGAACCGATCAGGAGTCGGGAAAAGATCTAGGTAATTATGATATGAAAGTGAATTATACATGCACCAATGAGGAAACATCTGACTCTTCATTATGTGTAGACAAATCAACAGTTGACGTTGGTGGTGAAAGGTGTACTATATCTGAATTTCAAAAACAGAGGGTACAATGTCCCACAGGTATGGCAATTACAAATCTTGAAATGGGAAATGGTAGTACAAAATACAGATGCTGTCCAAGGCCTAATTTCAGCAAAGACGGAACTGTAATTGACCAAGGTTCATCAGGTGGTTTGTAACTTGAATTAATAAGTGGAATTGCACCACCATTCATTTATACCTAAATACTCCAGTACTAGATGTATCAGGACACCGCATATAAACAGGGCAATTACAGGATTTTTAATAAAAATAGAAAGACCATAAAAACACACTAGGTTCATGATACCAATCACGATGGCTTCAAACATCACAGTTTGCAGAGATCGCATATTTGTAATAACAGAATAAAATATCTGAGAATATTAATAATGAATGGTGTCGTTATAGCACTGGTCCTACTTATATTTTTATTAGTAATAGGTGCCGTAATATACTTCTCTACACAGGAGGAGGAGGAGGAAAAGGATATAGATGATGAGTACATCCCTGTTGAGGTAATCACAGAGACTCCCGTCGTTGATGATTCTGAGGTTGATACTTTTGACATCGTAAACGGTTGGTTATATGATACAACGTATTCTAAGATGATTGGGATCGGAGAAGACGATAAACTTAAAATTTCGGCGTATAATTCTGATAATCCCAACCAACGTTCTAAGTGGACATTTGAACCTACTGGGACTAGTTTTTACATCCTCGATCAGACAGGTAAAGCTTTGAAGATTACTGGTTCCGATATTCAACTCGGTAACAAATCTGGGTCTGCTAAGATTAAGATGGTACCACATGAGGATGGTTACAAATTATCCAGTAACTCTGGCAGGAATTGGGTATTAATTGAAGGATCCGCGATTAAGTCAACAAAGGAACAAAGCAAGGCTTCTACTTTTTTAATTGACCCCAGTCAATATTACATTAAGTCGTTTGAAACTGATAAATTCAAGAGTAATAAATATAATAAAGATACAGATGAGGGTAAGAAAGATCTGATTGAGTCTTTAACAAATTTTGATGTTAAATGTGATACAGGTGTTCTTTCTGGTTTTGGTTTAGTAAAGGATGGGTCCAAGTATAAATATAATTATGGTTGTGTTGAAGGTGATGCTACCGCTGGTGATCTTAATGAAACTACACTTTTAGATACAAGTGAATTAACAAATATTTCGAATTTTCATGGTGCGGAAGCTGGAAAAGAGTCTACGGCTGCGGGTTTCATAGTTAATTGTGATCGTGATGGATCCGGTGGGGGGGCTTTAGCACGATTTAAATTGTTGCAAGGAGATGGTAATAAAGCTGGTTATGAATATACTTGTCGTGATGTATCTACCACCGGAGACGATATAGTGACGCTAAGCAATAAGGTCGATAATAATCATACTTATAGCGAGAACGCAGAATCTGTTGAGCCTGTTGTAAACATGGGTTCTCTTAATTGTAACCAGGGAGAGGTTCTTACGGGTTTTAAATATATACACGACTCGGAGAATAAAGTTGGACTATCTGGAATTTGTAAAAAACTGGCAGCCTAAGTCGGGATGAATTACTGTTTTGAATAATTGAAAATGTCTCCAGAAGAAATTGAAAAAGTTACTACACTTGTTCAAGTGTTGCGTGATGAGGTCGCACAGTTGAAGAAGTTTTTGAATCCTATTGATCATTGTGAAGGGGTGACGACAAAGGGGGTACCCTGTCGTAACAGATGTGTTACAGGCACTAAGTTTTGCAGGAAACACACAGTTGTTTTAAAGAAATCGGTTCCAGCCCCAGACCAAGCATTTGAAAACGATAAAATAGAGGACGAGTTTGAAAAGAAACTCGCAACTATGAAACAATCTAATTTTGATTGGGCCAATAGTGATATAGACGACTGTTTACCAGAACTCGGTAAAGAATTTGTTAACTAAATATAAGATGGCAGAGTTGTTAATTCTGTTTTTGGTACTTATATGTATCCTATTGATTGTAACGGGTATTACATATAAATGTACAGATGGTACCACAAATACAGAAGATTTTTCTTTTGATAAATGTTTTAAATTTGGTGAAAACAAAACACCTGAGGATGATAAATCCCAGGATGAAAAACTAACTGCAACAAAAAGTCCTTTATTATCTGATGGTAACAATTCAATGGGAAGTTTATTTGGGTCCAAATTGGTATCTAACGACGACGATGAAGTAGATTATTCGTCTTATGTAGATTACTATACCCGTGATAAAAGGCCCGTGTACGACCGTTCGACACAGCCTACGTTATATAACCCGTATGACGACCCCTCCATCGATGCTGCCGAAAAAAATCGTAAAACCGTCATCGACTCTTTAGATATAAATGTATATCATGGTATAGGTGAATGTGCAAAATTATGTTATGAAGGAGATTATGAATTAGGTGAAGATGAAGAAGGGGACGAAGAAAAAGATTTAGAAAATAGTTGTAACGCATTTAAAATGAAAAATGATAAAACATGCACACTGTATTGGAGTGTAAGTGATGATCCTGGTAAACCAGATGAAACGGAATATGTTTATAGGTTAAAAAAACCCAAATCCCCCGACAGTCACCAAACGATGCTAGAAGATAGTAAAAAAAATGGCGAATACGCGGTTTTTTTTGATGAAGTCGATTATCATCAAAGCATCATCCCGGGGCCGTCGATCATCGGATATGATCCGAACACCAAAAACGAACATCAATATACATATACACTTGGGCGGCACAAATTCCCGATGACCCGACAGGCCGGTTCGGCTATAGTACCAGAAGACTTTTGTGGAAGAGGTTGGTCAGGAAGGAACTGGGATGGTAATGAAGTGGACCTTGGTATGTTTAATCGTAATTTGAAGAAGGATGGGAATAATATATTTATACAGTCATTTGAATTAGGTACACCAGGCGACGATGGAGATTGCGACTACCCGGACGCCGACGACAAAACCGCCGTCGGCTATGGGGTTCAAAGTGGTTCAGGAGAAGAATCATGTAAATATATAGAACCCAACAACGCTGGTAGTTACGAGGATCCGTCTGGTCGAGACGGCGAATGTACAGTGAGCCATCTTACTCCTGAATGTACACGTCGGAGTAGTTTAAACTGTATGGTCGATGAGGGAGAAGACTGTTGTGAATGGAAATGATTTTAGAGGTGAGATTTTCTAAATATTTATAGAGTTGCTAATAGTTGTATGGTTAGATAGTGGTGATAAAGGGTAAATGACTGACTGAAGAAGAGTATGGGGAAAAATTTTGTGAGATGCATGGAGATGTATGGAGTGGAGGTGAAAGATGAGGT
>Ga0233438_10000358_pt1 | contig 60846 bp, 63 predicted proteins | sample SI_123_September_FD_182720 | JGI IMG/M metagenome (GOLD analysis project Ga0233438, IMG submission 182720) | Seawater microbial communities from Saanich Inlet, British Columbia, Canada - SI_123_September2016_10_MG | ecosystem: Environmental > Aquatic > Marine > Inlet | place: Canada: British...
TTTGTTCTTGTTCTACATTCTGTTCTTCTATTTGTTCTTGTTCTACATTCTGTTCTTCTATTTGTTCTTGTTCTACATTCTGTTCTTCTATTTGTTCTTCTATTTGTTCTTGTTCTTCTATTTGTTCTTGTTCTACATTCTGTACTTCTTGTAATGATTTTATTTTTTTTTCTTTTATAGGATTTCTTAAAAATTTATTAACATTATTTTTCTTAATTCTGGTTTCTACAAAATTATCAAGTAATCCAGAAATATTTTTTTTTTCATGTTTTCTATTTTTTCTTTTTCTATAATAAATTAATGATTCATCTGATGTTTTTTTATCATTTTTTGTATTTTTTGTATTTTTTGTATTTGATTTAGAATTCTCTTTTTTAGAAATTGTAAATAAAGTATTATATAATAAAATATAAATTCCTATTATAAATGAGATAATAGATATTAATAAATCACTATCAAAATCCATATTAAATTATATAAATATAATAATAACCAAAAAAAATCCTATATAAGAATATTTTAGATATATTATAAAATGGAAGTAATAATAGATAATAGAGAAACTAAAATAAAAGAATATTACAATAAAAAAATAACTGATAAGTGTAATTTAGAAAATATATATTATGATGATTTTATAAGGTTTGAAAATCTAGATTTAGGAGACATAGTTATAAAGTATGATAACAATGTAAAATATATATTTGAAAGAAAAACAATAAAAGATTTAAGTGATTCAATAAAGGATGGAAGATATCATGAACAAAAACAAAGATTAAAATATGCTATATCAAATGATGTAAAAGTAAGTTATATTTTTGAATATTTTATAGATTATAATAATTTAACAGAGTTTATAACCATAAATGAAATAAATGGAGAGATAATATTGAGTGGAATAGTAAATACAACATTAAGAGATGATTTTGGTGTATTTTTAACAAAGAATACAGATGAAACAATATTTTTATTAGAGGCAATAATAAAAAGAATGATTAAAAATCCTAAAAAATATTTTAATAAAAATGATAATACTAATTCAACATATGATATAAATAATAGTTACATTATGAAAAAAAGGAAAAAAGACAATATTAATAAAGATAATATATTAATGATTTTTTTAAATCAAATACCTGGTGTAAGTGATTCAATATCAAAAGTAATATCAGAAGATTATAATTCTTTAAATGATTTCATGTCTCATCTAAATAGTTTATCAAAAGAAGATAAGATAAAGCATATAGCAGATAAAGAATTAACTTTAAATAATAATAAGAAAAGAAGAGTAGGTAATAAAATTGCTAATAAAATAATAGATTTATTATTTTAGATATATTATAAAAAATAAACAGACTAAAATTTGAAAACACCTTTCATAAGAATAGATGTAAGTAAAGTAAGTTAAGTTGTAAGCAAAGTAAGTTTTTAATAATTATTAATAATGAATATACCTCTATTTACGATAGATTGTGATACATTACAAAGAATTATTAATAATAGTGTAAGCATATGTAAAAATGATTGTGATGCTAATGCTAATGCAGAAACAGATATATGTGATTGTAAAGATAATGATACTTAGTTAGAGCAAACGCAACTTGATAATACAAACAATAATATTTGTTTAAAATGTAAAAAAAGGATATTAGATTTTTTTGTAGATAGTTGTTATATTTTTGAAACAAATTTATTACTTAACAAGCATAAAAAGAAATTTGTATTTAAAACAGAAATGAATGGTTTTTACTTTTACTTTGATGAAGAAGAAATAAAAAAAGATTTTAATGTAATATCAGCATGGGATTTTGTGGATACAGCGTTAAAAAATATATATTTCAACAAAGAAGAATGTCATAATATGTATTATAATGTATGCCGTATGTTAGTTGATGGTAGAACATTAAAGATGTTAGAAGATGATAAAAGGTATATAAAGTTTTATGTCCATATGAAACCATCACCAGATAGTTATAAATTAAAATCAGATAAAAAGAGATATTTGTATTTTAAGTGAATAAAAAAATTCTATAAATTTTAATAAAAATTTTTTATTAATAATCCTAAAAGTTTATTTTTAATTTCTATTTTATAAATATTGATATAATATAAATTTCAAATACTTTTTATCAATTTTATAACTACTCTCTGTGGTTATAAATATGTATGATTTTTCTTTATAATTTAAAATTAATAAAATTTGAAGTTATTAATTTAAATTTTATTATTATTCTCTTTAGTAATGGGTTATATTTATTTAATTCAAGAAAGAGAGTTTTTAACACAAAATTTACCAGTTTATAAAATTGGTAAATCTACACAAGAAAATTGTAGAAGATTAAATTCATATCCAAAAGGGTCTAAGTTAATATTTTGTAATGAAGTTAATGAATGTCATTTTATAGAAAGAGAATTAATTATTTTACTAAAAGAAAAATTTGTATGGAGAAATGATTTAGGTAATGAATATTTTGAAGGAGATTTATATGAAATAAAATTAGTAATATTTAAACATATTAATATTTTTGATTATAAAGTTCTTTCTATAATTCATGCTATTATAGAGGGTATGTTTACTCTATTACATTATCATCCACTACATCCTGAAAATCATAATATTAAATTATTTAATATTGACGATAAATTTATAAATGTATATATGGATGATAAATGGCAAAAAATTGATGAGAATACTATAATAAAGAAATCTATAAAACAAATATACAGAAAATTTAAAAATTTTATTATCACTGAAATAGAAAAAAATTTTAATATAGTTAATATAGATATTATCTTTGAAAATTTAGATACTAATTCAAATTTTTATAAAGATTTACATAATTCTATAAAACAAACTATATATAAATATACAAAAAAAAATAATATTAATGATATTAATTATGATAGTAAAACATGATGATAAAAAATGTAAATTATATAACGAAACACAAGATATCAATACAGAATAAAAATTATAAAATTTTTTATTATTTTAGTTTCCTCTCTAATTTTTTTATTAAAATTTGAAAATATAAAAAGAGAAAATATTAGTTAAAAATAATTTAATAATATTATATAGGTTAGGAAAATAGAATAATAATTATAAATTTTATAAAATCTATAAAATGAATGATAATAAAAATAATGATATTGAAGAGTTTCCATATAATAATAAGAATATATTGATTACTGAGAATGATGTTAATAAGATATTGAGAACATTTGGTATATCATTTAAATGTTATAATATATCAATATACAGGCAAGCATTTGTTCATAAGTCATATATAACAAGGAAGAATGAAAATTATGTAAGTGGTAATAAAAATTGTCCGGATGATTGTATACCATTACAAGAAGAAAGTAATGAAAGATTTGAATTTTTAGGAGATTCAATATTAAGCACATCAGTTGCGAGTTATTTATATCAAAGATATCCAGACCAAAATGAAGGTTTTCTAACAAAGATGAGAAGTAAGTTAGTTAATGGTCATATGTTAGGAGATTTGTGTGAAAAGGTAGGATTACATCCATGGATATTAATATCAAAACAGATAGAGGAAAATAATGGTAGGAAAAACTATAAGATATTAGAAGATATATTTGAGGCATTTATCTGTGCGATATTTATAGATTTTAATAAAAAAAAAATATCATTAAAATCATTTGAAAGTGGAATAGGATTTCAAGTAGCAGAAAAATGGATAATAAATGTATTAGAAGATAAAATTGATTTTGCTGAACTAATTAGAGAAAATAAAAATTATAAGGATCAGTTAATAAAATATTTTCAACATAATTATTCATATCTTCCATCATTTTGTGAAACCAATATAGAGATTATAAATAATAAAAAATTATTTACAATTATTGTAAAAAATAAAAATCAAGTATTATCAACTGGAAAAAGTGAGACAAAGAAAAAAGCAGAGCAGATGGCATCTCATAACGCATTAAGATATTTGAATGTATTATAATATATTATATATAATTAGTAGTAATATCTTCTTTAGGTAATATATCACCGACTTTAGTTTTACCAGCATCTTCAAGTAAAGTTCCTAATAAAGCAGTTTGAGAGTTAGTAGGTCTAAAAGAACAATCTACGCCGTCAGATTTTTCACATCTAGATTTTAAGTCTTGAACGAAACGATTATTTTTAAATTCTGCTAAAGTCATAGTGCTTAATTTATTATTCAGTTCAGAGCACATACCTTGATCCATTAAAGTCAAATCTCCTTCTTGTTTATTGTCTCCTAATTGATTAGTAAGTTGTTGAAGAAATTTAGTCATTTCTGGATTACCTCCAAAATATTGATTATAATGATTATGAATAATATTAGGTTGCGAGTGTGTTATATTTTCATCTTCAAAATCTAATGCGTCAGAACCAGTAACTACTAAAGCATATTCTCTTGGATATTGTGCTTTTAAATTTAATAAACGTGATTCATTATCATTAAGAGTTCTAGATAAAACTACCATAGAAGCACTAGCATTATTTTTATTATCACTTAATTGTGTTCTTGTATTATTATCAGCATTATCAGCAATAGCTTCATTTAGTTCAATACTTAATCTAGTATATTCTTTACTAGTATCTTCATATTCTTCTTTTGCTTGTAAATATGAATTATAAGCAGTAGTAATTAAGGTGATAATTCTTTCTTCATCAGTTTCTCCTTGATTACCAGTTCCATGATCATCAAATTTTTCAATTATATTATTATTAGCATCACCATTAGCATTTCTGTTACCATTTCCATTACTATCTTCTACACCATTACCATATTTATCATCAACATATTTATTATTTAACATATTGATAACATATACTAATGAAACTAAAACTCCTAAAGATATAAGAAGTGTATCATATTCAATTGAACATGTTTTTAATTTTAATATATTATTCATTATTTAATTTAATTAAATATTTTATTTTATGATTAGTAATATAAATATTTAATAAAAAAATTTTAAAAAATTTTAAATAAAAAATTTATTCTTCAATAGTATCATGCCTTGTTTCATCTAAATTTCCAACATCATCATTGTCTTCATCATTTCCCCCGTTATTATTTTCTTCATCATCATTGACATCATTATTTTCATCATTATTGTCATAATTGACATCATTATTTTCATCATTATTATTTTCTTCACTATGATTGACATTATCAACATTATTTTGATTATAACATCTAGTATTATTACATAAATTACAATCATCAGTAGTATGATTTCTAATATTATCTGGTATTGAAGCATTATCTATAATTTCATTATTAACATTATCAAATTTAGCTTTCATTTCATTTATTTTTCTGCTGCTATTAATAGTTGTATTATCAATATGTTCTTTTAGTGTAAGTTTTGAACGACTTCTTTGTATAGGATTTTGAGGTTTTTTAGAAACATTAATTCTTGATTTATATGCTTTTTTATTTTCAAACATAAATGATTTAGAAGGTGCTAATTGTGGTTTAACATCATCTAGACCATCAAAGTTACTTGTTTCAAATAGTTCTCTGGCATTTTCAATATCAATAACATGGTCATCTGAACTGCTAGAATTTTGTAAATTATTATTACTTAATCTTCTTTTTTGTTTTTTTATTTTATTATTTTTAATTTCTTGTAATTCTAAAGCTACATTATTTTTAAGATTTAATTCATTTATTTTACTAGAAGTTAATTTATTTGGACCTAATTCTTTTACTTTATTATTAACAAATACTTTACGAAATCTAGAAGCAGCATCAGCTACAAATTCTTTAGCTTTTTCTTCTTTTGTAGGTTCATAAACCCTTATAGTGCTAATATTTATTAATTCGGGTTTTACAATATGTTTAAATTTAGGATTTCTTTCAAAACGATTTATAATTTTCATATTTATTTCTGGTGATTGTTCAATTAATCTATCCATTTCATTTCTACATATCTGTATGAAATCAATTCCACAATAAGTTCTTTCAGTTGGAGGTAATGATAATTCAGTACTTATATTTCTTGAAAATTTACCATATGATATACTAGAATTTCTATGTGCTTCATTTAATTCACTTACTCTCAAAAATTGACCTATTGTTGTGATTATACCAGATATAAGATTTAACGTACCGATAATAAGAGGTAAATATAATTCAAAACTAGGATAAATCTGTATTATTGTTCCTTGTGAGAAATTTGCTGTTCCAGTTAATGTTGATATAATAATTACTGGTATAGTAAATAATGCTGTAAGATTTTTATATTTACGATATGATCTATTATGTAAAACTCTATATGATGCTGCTTGTTCACCCCATTTTTTCAGTATAGTAACTTCAGTTTCATTCCAAATCTTAGGTGTGTCTTTCATACCTTTATGTTTATTATTATTATTATTATTATTCATCTAAAATCAAATAATAATATAATAAAAAAATTAAAAAATAAATTAGTATATTATATTTTAGTTTATTTGGTGTAAGATTGTCCCATGTTTATTTATTTAGTTATAAATTTTGTATTTATAGACATAGCTTCAATTTCTTGAAATAATAATTTACATGCATAAGGTATTCTAATTTGTGAAAAATCAGTAGTATTATTACAATGATTACATTTATATATATTTTTACTATCATTAACATTAGATATATTATGACATAACTTACATACAAATAATCTATAATTATCAGAACATTCAAGCAATCTTTCTTTTAAAAATGATAAACTACCATGAGCCCAACTACATTCAACTTCCATTTCTCCTAACCTTAAACCACCTTCTCTAGCTCTACCTTCCGTTGGTTGTCTTGTTAGTAAGATAATTGGACCATTAGCGCTTCTTGAATGTAATTTATCTTTTACCATATGTTTAAGTCTTTGATAATATGTAGGACCAAAAAATATATTAGTAGAAATTTGCTCACCAGTAAAAGGATTATAAAGTATTTCGTCACAATGACGATTAAAACCATTATCCTCTAAAATTGAACCAATATCGTCTCTTTTTTGATTAACATTTTTATGTGTAAATGCTGTAGCATTACCAGTAGTTCCTAAACATATACATGCTTTAGTCATAATACATTCAAGTAATTGAGCTATAGTCATTCTACTGGGAATAGCATGAGGATTTATTATAATATCTGGACAAATACCATCTTTATTAAAGGGCATATCTTTTTGGTCATAAATCATACCAATTATGCCTTTCTGCAAATTACCAATTACAAATTTAAATTATACTATTTAAATTTATAATATCTATACCTTCGACCTATATACCAAATTCAGTAGGATATACAGGGCTACACAATATAGCACGATTTCTCGTGGGACTAGACCATATCTTGATAAGATTTAAACGAAGATAGTTAGTCTCCATATCTCACAGTAACCATATGGTCGTTGAACCTTCCTCCTAATTCTAACTAATAATGAATTAGGAGACTTGGCTGCGGATTGTCCCTCAATTATTAAATACATTTTTACCATATCTTTTGTGATTAACAAAAGCCATTAATATATTACTATATTAATTTGGTAGTATTTAACTTCATAGTATTTATAAATACTATTCGGGAGGTTCCCGCAATTTGATTACTTTGCCTACTACTGAGTAGACTAGCAATGCTTTTGACATCACTTTACGGCCAGAAATTAACCGTGTCTTGAACTATTACCTGTCCAGCATGGGGGTGATAATAAATCTTCTTTATAATAGAATAAATGTGTTTCAGGAACTTCTATACATGATACTTTACCAGTATATTTGACATATTCTTCAATCTGCGTGTGTTGTTTTTTAGTGTGACCATGATTTATTTGCGGTTCATTCTTTTTCTTAACTATTCTAACTATAAAATTATCATATTTAGAAGTAATAGTTCTATCTTTTATAATTGATACTATACCTGCTTCTCTCCCTTTATATAGTTTGATAGTTCCAGACCATCCACAATGTAATGCCAACTTTTGTATATCATTTGCTAATATTTTACTTGAAGTACAATAACTATAACATCCATTTTTATCAATATGACCATCACCTTGTATAAGAGATTCTAATAATATAATTGATTGTTTTTGAGATAAATTCCATACAAAATTAGGTAAATATTTATTACTAGCACCCACCGATAATTTTTTAAAATAATCTACAACTTCTTTATAATTATTTCCAATTAGTACTCTATCACTTCTCATATTATAATCGATATTCAATTCATTTAATGCATTTTCAATAAATGTTTTTTTTCTTAGTTTAGTCATTGATATAGCAATTCTTCTATGTTTATTACCTTCATCAACCCAACCATCAGAAATAAAAGAACCTAGAAATTTTAAAAAATTATTCATATCATATTTATTTTTATCAAAAATCATATATTCAATATCTGGATTATTATTATGAGCATTTTTTTTAAAACGAACTCTTTTACCAAAAACATCTTTTGCCTCTATTAATTCATAATTCTTCTTATCTCTTTTTTGTATATACAATTTGTGATTTTTTGTACAATATATATTTATTTGTTGTGATCGAATATGATATAATTCTTCATCAATACAATCATATTCATATTTTTCTGTGGGTTTAACATAATTTAAGTTTTCATTATTTTCAAGAGTTGCTACATAATGTTTAGTAATATCTATATCTTTTAATTGAATCCACCCAATATCTGTTAGAACATAACTAGTTTCTTTAAGACACAATTTATCGCCTATAGTAGGTATGCGTATTGACCTCATTTTAATTTTACTAAATTTATAACCTTCATTATTTGTATTTGTGTAGTATTTATTATTGCTATAATTTTTATCTATAAAACCATATTCATTTTGTTTTAAACATACGCTATTATCTTTAAAGCGATATTCTTCATTTTCTCCTTTTTTTAAAGGCATAGTTTTACCAATTATTATATCATTATTTTCAACATATGTATTTTCTTCAATAAAACCATCATTATTGAGTTTATTATAATTGAAAGGTTTATAACCTTTAGTAAGATTAGGATCTGGATTACAATATTTTTCTTCTTCACCAGAAGAATGATTTTTATTACATTGGTCTTTATAAGTTCTATAAAATGTTGAATTAAATAATCCTCTATCTACTGCTGATTTATTTATCATTATTGAATCCTCTTGATTAAATCCCGTAAAACATGCTATTGCTACTATAACATTTATTCCACATGGTAATTTATTACAATTCGTTATATCACTTATTTTTGTTTTAACTAAAGGGATTTGAGGATAATTTAAAATATTACCTAATGTATCCATTCTATAATTAAAATTACTTGAATATACACCTATTGCCTGTTTACCCATTGATGCTTGATAAGTATTTCTAGGTGCTTGATTATGGTCTGGAAATGGTATATTACTAGCACATAAACCTAAAATTAATGATGGATGTAATTCTAGATATTTATATCTTTTAGGATAAGTTTGACCTTTAAAACCTTTAAATAAATCTTTATAATTGACTGCTACTAATGATGTATTATTTTCTTCAACATCTAAAAACTCAATTATAGAATTCTCTTTACCTACTATTTCACTATTTAAATCAAATAATTCTGTAAAACTAATATTATCATTTAGTAATCTTAATATATGTTGTTTATTAAATCTTAGTTTATTAATATCATCAATAATATATGTAGGTCTTAAAGCACGACCAGATTCAGTATTTATATAAATCTTATTTTCAGTATAGTTCCATGAAATAGAAGTATAAATATTGATAATTCCTCTTCTTTTGAGACTTTTTAAAATATTAAATAAATATTTTGGATTTTTATGATATCCTAATATATGTCCATTCAAAATAATATGAGTATGATAATTCATTTCTTTTAAAAAGTTAATATCTCCTTCAAATAATAGTGTTTTATATTCCTTCAAATAATTTCTAATAATAGTAGTATCAGTTGAAATAGATATTGTTGCCATCATAGATAAATTTTTAACTAAGCCAATTGAAGCACCTTCTGGTGTTTCTGAAGGACATATAATACCCCATTGAGTAGTATGTAATTTACGAGGATGTATTAATTTACCATTTTTTTCCATAGGTGTATTAACTCTTCTTAAATGTGATATAGTTGCCATATATGTAAGACGATTTAGAACTTGTGCTACACCTTGTTTATTTCTGTTTAATTGATTTTTGATACCCCAATTACCAGTTGCTAAAGAATATTTAAAACCACCTTCAATTATAGAACTTTTCATAATTTTATAAATATTATTTGATTTTATGATATCTAAGTAATTATTATTAACTTTCCATGAACCATTATTAATTTCTTTATAAATCATAGTTTTCATATCTCTTATTACTTTTCCGTAGTATTGTCTAAATAAATTAGCCATCAATATACCAGGTGTATCTATTCTTTTATTAATATAGGAATCTCTATCGTCTAATGGAATTTGATTTATAGAACATTTAATAAGTTTATTAACCATATATCCTAAATAAACTGCTTTATTTTTAAAATCTTCACCTACATGAGGTAGAAAATCTTCTTTCAATATCGTTTTAATTATATTTATTTTTCTGTTTTTATTTTGTAACATCTCTTTAGGATAACCAGTAATAGATAAATAACTACATAAATAATCTATAGCAGTATTTTTATACAGACAATTATTTGCTTCCTCAATTGAACCTTTTAAATACTTGAATAGTTTTTTATTTTTCTTATCATCCAAATCATATAATATATATTTAATAATATCTTTATCACTTTCTATACCTAATGCGCGGAATAATATACATATAGGGATATCATTCTTGACATGGTGTATTACAACTCTAATATATTTACCAAATTGTGTTTCTTTAGTTGATAGTTTTAATACTGTTAATTTAGGAGGACTGAATACATTATCCGGAACAGAACGAATTTCAGCAATATATGAATATGTTGATGCTTTATTATCTTTAAATACATAAGTTTTATTTTCAGCAATTCTATCTTGTGATACAATTACTTTTTCATTACCGTTTATAATAAAGTAACCACCGCAATCATACATACATTCATTATTTTTTCTAAATTCAACTTGTTTATTAAGAACACAATAGTTTGAATTAACCATTATTGGAATTTTTCCTAGATTTACATTTTTTATCTCTTTCTCTTTACATATTACATTATAGTTCATATTCTCTTCATCATCAAAATCAATATATTCCACTTCAATTAATATATCTACGTAAAGGTTTCCAGAATAACATAAATTTCTTTGTCTAGCTTCATTTGGGGTCATTATCTTAAATTCTCCATTTTTTTCATGAATTATAGGTTTTGATATTTTTGGATTTTTTATTTTAATAGACATTTGATATTTATATAAATCTTTATCTTCAATATAGTTACTATATATTTCAATTGGATTAAAACCATTAATAATATCATCTATCTTTTTAAAAATGAAATCATTATATGAAGCAATGATATGTTTTATAATAAAAGAACCATTATCTTGGTCAAAATATTTTTTAATAACTTCCCATGTAAATTTTTCAAACTCATTAGAATTTAATGAAAATTTATCATTATTATTTTTCATTACAATTTTTTAATAAATTAAATAAATTTTTGTAATGTTACAAAGTAATTTTAAAATAAAATTGAACACTATATAGTATTGTTAAATAATTTTTAAATAATAAATTTATAATAAATTCAAATTTTATTTTCTTAATCTATTGGTAGTCCATTATTTTCATCTAAATTAATATTATTATTAATATTATTATTACTAATTTCATTTATATTATCACTACTAATCTCATCAATTATATTATCTACAATTTCATCTGTATTATTTCTAATTTCATTTTTATCATTATTAATATTTTGTAAACATTCATTCATATTTTTTTTACATAATGGACATTCTTCATTTTTGCAGAACCATTTTGATACACAATTTTTACAAAATTTATGATTACATAATATTTTAACTGGTTTATTATTTTCTACTAAATTATTCATATTATCATAGCATATTGGACATTCTTCATTATCTATTTCTTCTACTTTTAAATCTATACATATTTTACCAATATCTATTATATTTTTATTTCTTGTATTAAAAAATTGAGTTGCTAAATTACTTATCGTATTTAATAATGTTGTATTATCAGATTCATCTATTAATTGTGTTATTGATAAGTTTTCTTGATTTATATATTGGTCAAGTTCATTTAATTGTTCTCCTATTCCATCATCATTTCTTAAATTACCCTCTATAATATTTACAAATCTAATATTATTATTTAATATATCATTCAAACTATCATAAAAATTAAGATGATATGGTGTTTGATTATCATATTCTTCTTCATCTATTAATTCGGGTATGTCATCTTCACTAGTTTCACTAACGTCAGTTTCACTAACGACAGTTTCACTAACGACAGTTTCACTAACGACAGTTTCACTAACGACAGTTTCACTAACGACAGTTTCAATATCATCTCCATAATTTACATCATCTCCATGTTGATTATCATTTTCCTCTTCATTTTCACTAATATCCATATCAACTATATCATTATTATTATTTCTAACTGATGAATAATCTAATGATGTATTAATAAAATTATTTAAATTTCTATTAATATTATTATTAATATTTTGAAGATTTTGCGAGTTTTGAGAATTTTGAGCATTTAATATATCTCTTTCTCTCATTCTATTAATTGTATTTAGATACATTCTGTTTCTCGTTTCTCTAACTTCTAAACATCTTTGAGAATGTCTTAAATAATCTTCAAATAAAACTTGACGATTACATATTTCACATGGTATTGTAATATCTGTATTATTATTATCAGAAGCTGACATTATTATGATAAGATTTATTTAATATTTTATAAATATATTATTATATTTCTAAGTATATAAATTTTTATATAAAAAATTTTAAGAATATTATTACTATTATCAGTTATTATGTAAAAATATATATATATATATATTAAATGGATGGAAAAAGAAGAAAAAATCCTAATATTAATACTTTTAAATATTATGAACAAAGTGTAAAAAATAAAAAACAAAGACCAAGAGGGATAACAAGAGAACAATTTAGAAGAACTATCACCTATGGTCAGTCACAATTTGATAGTGATGATTTATATGAAATAATAAAAGGAAATATTTTAGAAAATAAGGATAAAAGAGATTATCTATATGATGTTTATAATATATGTATTAACCATAATGATATTAAAAAAGATATTTATTTTGAATATAAATATTCAAAATGGTTTAAAAATAAAAAAGACCCTTTTCAAGAGAGTAATCATTTATCATTTCATAAAAGAGGTACCAGAAACAATACTATTCATTTATCGTATTGGATATTTCTTGAAAATTCTATTCCACAAAAACGAACTATTAAATATAAACTTTTAGATAATGATATACTACCAATACAAATACCATATACAAGGAAATATACAGAGATTAATCCAACAATACAATTTATTACAGAACCCGGAAGTACAACTATTGAACGAACACAAATTCCCATACAATATAAATTAGTATGGAAACCATTATTAGAATTTATAAGTAATGAAATAGGTGAAGATAATCAAATAAATAATAATTTAAAATCTAATCCGAAAAGAGATACAGATTATCAATGTATTTATAATAATATAAATAATAATGAAATATATCCATCATATTATTATGTAGAAAATAATAAAGGACCTCCATCATTCACACAATATATGAAAGATAAAAGAAGGAAAAATGAATTTTATAATAAATATGTAGAAAGAAGAAAAATTGGTTTATAAGATTTTTATTTGAATAATATAAATTTTAAATATTATTATATAAAATCATTTAAAACATAAATTTATATTATTATATAATAATATAAACCATTATGGTTTTTAAAATAGAAGGTAAAACTAAACAATCTACACAAACTAAAAAAAATAAAAATGGTTATACTATATTTAATGAATATGTTGAATTATATGATAAACATAAGAATATATATGGTGAAAATACTATAGTTCTTATGATGGTTGGTATGTTTTATGAGATGTATTCATTAAATGATGATATAAATGGTCCTAATTTAAATAAGATTTCTTCAATGTTAAATATTTTATGTTCAAGAAAGAATAAAAGTGTTAGTGAAATATCATTTGCTAATCCATTTATGGTTGGATTTCCAAACCATACATTAGATAAATATCTTGATATATTTGTTAAGAAATATAATTATACTGTAGTCGTAGTTGATCAATTTGATAATGAAATGGGTAAGAAAGCTAAAAAAGAGAGAAAAGTTGTTGATATTATTTCACCTTCTACTTATATTAATGATATGTCTGATTATAAATGTAATTATTTGATGTCTCTATATTTTTATAAAATAAAAGATAGAAAAGAAAATATTGAAAAAATCTTTTTTGCTATTAGTTTATTTGAATTATCTATCGGTAAGTTATTACTATACGAGGATTATAATAAAGATGAAAAACTATTATTTGATAATATTTACAGAATTATAATTAAATATAATCCAAAAGAGATTATTATATTTGGAGATGATATTGATTATAATATTATAAAAAAATATATTAATACTGATAATTATTGTATTCATAACAAAATAAATTCATATAACAAAAAGATTTTAGATATTACGTATCAACATGATTTGCTTAAAAAGGTTTATAAAAATACTGGAATGTTAAACCCTATTGAGTATATTGATTTAGAAAGAAATAATGAACTTTTAGTATCATTTATAAATTTAATTGAATTTGCTTATTTACATAATGAAAATATAATTGAGAAAATAGATAAACCAAAATTTGTAGAAAGTAATGATGAGTTAGTATTAGGTTATAATTTAATAAAAAAATTAGATATAGTTAGTGATGATTTAAATAAATATTCATCTCTTTTAAACATTTTAAACAATTCAAAAACTCATATAGGTAAAAGGAATTTTGAAAAGTGTTTACTAAATCCATTAACAGATATAGATGATATTAATAGTAGATATGAAAATATTGAATTAATGTTAGAAGGTAAAAAAGATTTAGGTAAATATGTATATGAAATATTAAGGGATAAATTAAAAGGATTTTGTGATTTAGAAAGATTTTTTCGTAAAATATTTTTATTAAAATTACATCCTCAAGAATTCTCACAAATTTATGAATCTATATTAAAATATATTGAGATATATGAGAATTTAGAAAGTTATAAAAAAATTAATAAAAATTTTAATAAATTTTTAGATAATAATTTTTTAGAGGAAGTAAAAATTTTAATTAAATTTTTAAAAGAAAAATTAAATTTAAGTGAAATTGAAAAATATAATTATGATAATATAAGTGGTCATATATTTAATAAAGGTATTTATAAAGGTCTAGATGAATTACAGACACAATTAGATGATAATATAAGATATTTTGAAAATGTAGCAGAATGTTTCAATGATTTATCAAACGATTATGCTAATTTTTTCAAAGTGGAATATAATGATAAATTAGGATATCATTTACAGATAACAGTAAATAGATTTAATATATTTAAAAGAGATTATGATAAGGTAAAATTAAATGATATAACCACTAAGAAACCATCATCATCAAGTTCAATTTATAGAATATTCTTACCTGATTTTAATAAAAAAAATGAAGAAATAATTTTATTAAAAAATAAAGTGAAAGAAAAATGTACTGAATTATATAAAAAATTCTGTAAAAATCTTTATGAGGAATATCAAAATATTTTAAATAAAATAATTTCTAATTTAGAAATAATAGATTATTCAACTACAAATGCTTATAATTCGGTTTTATATAAATATAGTAAGCCTATTATATCACAAACGAATAATAATTCTCATTTAGATATGAAAGAGGTTAGACATCCTATTATAGAGATTATAAATGAGGATATAAAGTATATACCAAATGATATAAAACTGGGGATGTCTGATAATGGGATATTATTATATGGAATGAATTCATCTGGTAAAAGTAGTTTAATGAAATCAATAGGGTTAAATATGATAATGGCACAAGCAGGAATGTATGTAGCATGTAAAAGTTTAAAATACTATCCATATTGTAAAATATATTCAAGAATTCCAGGAGGTGATAATTTATTTAAAGGTCAAAGTACATTTGTAGGAGAGATAAGTGAAATTAGAAACATTCTTAAAAGTGCTGATAGTAGAACATTGGTTATAGGAGATGAATTATGTAGTGGAACAGAAACAAATTCAGCAATATCAATAGTTAGTGCTGGTATAATAAACTTAATAAATAAAAAGAGTAGTTTTATTTTTGCCACTCATTTACATGAATTAGCAACATTGAAAAGAATAACAGAATTAGAAAATTTAAAAATTAGACATCTATCAGTTAAATACATAGAAGATACTAATACGTTAGTATTTGATAGAAAACTGAAAGATGGTGCTGGTGAAAGTGTATATGGATTGGAAGTATGTCGTTCATTAGATTTAGATGATGATTTTATGAAATTAGCAACTTTAATAAGAAAAGAAATTATGGGAACTGATATATTATTAAAAGATAAAAAATCAAAATATAATTCAAAAGTGATAATGGATAAATGTAAAATTTGTAATGTTAATAATGCTACTGAAACACATCATATAAAGTTTCAAAAAGATGCTGATGAAAATGGATTTATAGAGCATTTTCATAAGAACAAAAAATTTAATTTAATTTGTTTATGTGAAGATTGTCATAATAAAATTCATAATGGTGATTTAGAGATTTTTGAAGCAATATTAACTTCTAATGGAATATCTTATTCTAAATAAATTTAATACCAATAAAAAAATTTGTTATAATTTTTAATTTTATTTTTATTTTCATTTATTTTCATTTTTTTTTTATTTTTTTTATTAACTTATACATTCAGTTTGTCTTCTAAAGCAACAACATATTATACATGATGTAATAATACTCAAAGATATACCAACGACACAAATTAATGTTTCTTTCAAATAATTATAATTATTTATAAAATATTCATCTTTGTAATTATAACATTTGATAGAAGTTTTATTAATATACTTATTCATTTTTAATTTATTCTGTTCTATTTTATATAATCGGTTTTCAATCTTTTCACCATCGGGACAATTTTTTTCTCTAAATGTACAATTACCATCTAATGACAGATATTTATTTTTTAATAAAATTTCATTATCATTTTTATCTTTAATATAAATTTTATTACAAATACCCATATCACTAAGACACCTTTTACCGCATGAACATTGTACAAAATTATATTTATTTGGGTCATATTCTAATGATATAATTAATTCAGTTGGATATTCAACACGAGTTATAGGACAATCAATAGAATTGTAATTCTTACTTTCATCATAGATAATTGAATATTTTATTGTTAAACCTATAAAGAATATACTAATTAGATTAGCAAAGAAGAAGCAGCATGTACAATCTTTCACCATTCTTAATGAAATTTAGAGAAATTAAGCTTGATTGAAAGATAATTAAATCTAATTGAAAGATGTTAATTTGTATCTAATGAATTTTTCACATTTTAGGATGAATTATTTTAATTAAATATTTTCTGATTGAGATTGGGAAATATTAATATAGTTTGATGATATATAATTTTGGATATCCTTAAAATAATAAAAAACATTGTAATTATGATTTTGATAAATAAAAAAATTTGCATGATCTTTATATAATAAATGATGTCCTTTTGTAATTAATTTCTCTTCTAAACTAATATCATAAATTTCATGTCTTTTATATTTTTTAATATTATTTTTGTAAATTTCATTAGATGTATAACATTTCTTTTTATATCTAAAACTTTCTAAAAATGGAACTAATTGTATAAAATAAAATTCATGTGTTTTATATCTTTCATCATTTTCATAAAATAATCTTATTTCTAAATTACATAATATTTTATTATATTTAACTTTGTCTATAATTATTCTGTCATTGATAGAATTAATTTTATATAAAATATCATCTGGTAAAATAGTTTTTTTTAACCAGAATGCCATATTATATATTATTGTAGTTAAATTTATAAATAATATAATTAACATTCATAACATTCATAACATTCATTTAAATATTCTAAAAAAATTATTATTGAGAGCATATACATTTATCTTTTCTATAAGTAGCACAACAAACTCCATCAATTACAAAGATTTCATTATTATTTTTAATATGATTTGAATTTTGTATTAGTTTTTTCTTTGCTCTATTCTTTTTAGTTTCTCCAGGTTTAATCCAGTTTTTAAAAATTAACATCGTTATTTGTGGAATATCTATTTTATTTACTTTTTTTGTTATACTTAAAAGGATTTCTTTTTCATGTTCAAAAGAGAAATATTTATTTTTAATTTTATTACCATATTTAGTAGCAGTTTTAAATTCAGTTTTCAAATCTATATAATTTTTATAATGATAATCAACTTGTAATCCTAGTTTAAGAATATCAATATGAATATTATGACCAATTAATACAGTTTCATCATCTAGTAGATTTTTAAGTTTAGTTATTGCTTTATTATGTGATATACCATTTTCATGTAACATATTAATATTAATTCCAGTAATTGGTTCTAACGTTGATGTAATATCATATAAAGTTCTTGATTTATTAGGGTCAATCATTTCATTATAAATAATTTGATTATTAAAATCAGACATTATTATCCAACATGGAATTCTATCATTATGACCAAAACCATTTGCAATATATTCTACATATAAACTTATATATTTCTGTTCGGGTTTAGAAGTTAGTGATTTAACTGATGATATAGATGATATTGATATACTACGTGTTTTTGAATTAAAATCAACTGGACTACCTGGAATACTTAAAGGAGAATTTAAAGGTGATATAATCATACATTTAACTTCTTTTTTGTAATTTACATTATTGTATTTGCTTTTAGTTTTATTAGTAAAATTATTTTTAATTACATCTTTATGAAAGTATAAACAAAGTTCTTTATTACTACAATTATCTCCAAATTTACATGTAATTTTAGATATCCTTATACGAGATTCATTAGCATCCCAACCTATAGGATGCTCTCTTTTACAATATTCATTACAACATGTTAAACCATATTTACATTTATTATTTATTTTTTTATTACTAAAACAATTTTTAGTATATTTTTTATTAAAGTTATTATTATAATTTTTATTAAATTCTTTATTATTATTTTCAGTAGAATTAATAGATGATATATTTTCAATATAATTAATTATTTTTTTTATATCATCAATATTATTTGAAATGTATTCAATATTTTTAGTTAAATTATTTGGTGTCATAATATCATTCATTATGATATTTATTACAATAAATGATACTCTTGAATATAAAGTTTTAATAAATTTTAAAATTTATTGGTAACAATTTAGATTATTAAAATATGTCTAAATAATTTTTCACATTTTTATTATATTAATTTTTTATGTAAAAATATTTAACTAAAAATATTTAACTAAAAATATTTAACTAAAAATATTTAACTAAAAATATTTAACTAAAAATATTTAACTAAAAATATTTAACTAAAAATATTTAACTAAAAATATTTAACTAAAAATAAATTGTTTAAAAGAAAATAATAATAAATATAAATATGGTTATAAATATTGAGAATAATGTAAATAAAAATTTATTAAATAATGAATCTTTAATATTTAATAATAAAGATTTAGAAGAAAAATTTAATGAAATAAAAAATTTATTTAAAATAGTTGATAATATTGAAAATGATAAAAAAAGAAATCTTTTAAAACATAAATTTAGAAGTGAGATAGATTTTAGTATTGATAATATAGAAGACTATTACTATAAATATGTTTTAAAGAATAAAAAAGAAGATAAAATTATAGAAGAAACTGAAAAGCTAATATACAATTCAAAAAGGGTAATGAGTAAATTTTTACCATATATTTTACTATATTCAATAAATAGCAATGATAATAATAATGATGATAATGATAATAATTGAATATGTTGGATATTTAAATAAATTTATTTATTATTAATCTACTATATGGAAAAGTTTATAGAGTTTTAATAGATACATTTCATAATGAAATATTTCTTTACATGAAGATATTAAATTATTTTCAGTATTTATAGTTATATTTAATGCTTTTTCTAAGTCTAAATTATTTTGATATTTTTTTATAATTATTTCTAAAAATGTTTCAAGAATAGATGAATTATCATAATTAAAATTAACTAGTTTATATATAAATTCTCTATTTTTAGGTAAAATTTTATAAATATCTATTTCTTTTTTAAGATATTTTAGATGTGATAAAATATCATCATATAAAGTATTTTTTAAAATAATTGGTTTATCTTCTAGCATATTATTATATATTAAATGTTCTAAATTAAGTAATAATTTATAAATATCATTATCTACCTTTTTAATTAATTTGCTTAATAATTTATTATCTAAAATGGTATTATATATATTATTATTTTTAATAATTTTATTAGTAATATTTAATAATTTTTTATTATCTAATAAAGGACATCTAATATTTAAACATCTGCTTTTAATAGAATCTGGTATATTAGATATACTATTAGATGTAAAGATAAATAAAACATTTTTAACATATTTTTCCATTATTCTTCTAAGTAATAAATATGAATTCGTATTTAATTTATCAAAATCATTAATGATAAATATATGTTTTTTTATATTAAAATGTTTATTTTGAATTATAGGTAATATATAATGTTTTAAAATATGTTTTTCATAATTTACTTTATGATACAAATTAAGTTCTTTAAATAACATATGATTTAAAATTTTAAAAGGAACAAAATTATTTTTAATTTGTAAATTAATAGTTTCATTATTAAATTGTTTTGTATGAATTATTTTATTATTAATATTATTAATAATAAGATATTTATAAAAATGTTTGAGACTTCCATCATGACCATATAAATTTATATGAGGTATATCAAAAGTATTTAAATTATTAAGTTTAGTATCAATTAATTCTATATTAGATATATTATTAATTAAATCATTTATAAATTTCATATTATTGATTTATAATGAATGATTATATAAATTTAGGTTTAAATGAAAATGCTACTAAAGAGGAGATTAAAACAGCTTATAAAAATTTAGCACGAAGATTTCATCCAGATAAAAATCCAGATTTAGATAGTTGTAAAGAATTTATATCAGTTACTGAAAGTTATAAAAGATTAATTAATAATATTTCAAATGATAATAATTCTAATGATAATAATTCTAATGATGATTTAAATCATGATATTAATATCACATTTTATTTAGATTTATATATTGATATGATTAAAAACTTATACTATTACATAACTTACGAATGTAATTATAACATTAATAATAATATAAATTCAAATGAATCCAGTTTATTTAATAATCTAAAATCATTTTCCACATTCTTTAAAAATACATTTTATAATAATATAAATGATAATAAAATAAATGAGTTTCATAGTACTACTAATAATAGTAATTTTAGTAGTACTAACCAATTAATAAAACCAATTATAATAAAAATAAATACTCCTATTAAGGATATATATGATTCTTCATATAAAAAATTTGTAATAAAAATATTAAAAAATGAAAATGGAAATTTAATAAAAAAAAATGAGGAATTTTATATATCTTTATTGAATTATAAAACAGAATATATTTTTAAAAATAAAGGAGATGAAGATTTAGATGGAAATATAGGTGATGTTATAATTAAGATTAATATTAAAAATTATGATATTGAAAATAATAATATGAAAATAGATGATTATTATGATGATATTAAAAGATATAATATTATATATGAAATAAAAATTAATTATTATGAATTTTTATATGGTATTGAAAAGGAAATTAAATATTTAGATGATAATATATTAAAAATTTCACATAAATTTTATGGTGAATTTGAGGATATAATTTATAAAAATAAAGGTATTAAATATTATAGTTTAGATAATAATATTAGATATGGAAATTTAATTATAAGATTTACTTTAGATATTGGAAAATCTGGAGAAAAATTACATATTAAAAATCCAGAATATTTAGATGATATAAAATTTAAAGAACTTGTGTTCAAATATTTTACTTCATAAATGATTTAAAGATTAAATAAATATTTATATTTATACAAAGATGCCAAAATCTACTGTTAAACCTAAAACTAAAACTGCTTCTAAAAAGAAGGTAAATAGCAAGAAGAGTACAAAAACTCAAAAGAATTCAAAAACAAAATCAAAAAGCAAAAAGAGTAATGTTGTAAAAGAGGAACCAGTTGTAACTGAGGAACCAGTTGTAACTGAGGAACCAGTTGTAACTGAGGAACCAGTTGTAACTGAGGAACCAGTTGTAACTGAGGAACCAGTTGTAACTGAGGAACCAGTTGTAACTGAGGAACCAGTTGTAACTGAAACAAAAGTTGCCAAGAAGCCATTGACACCTCGTGTAACTGGAACTGATGATGTCAGTAAGGTTCCAGAAATCAAATTGGATGATAATATTACCATTCAAATTAATGCCCTTATTGGAACTATTGCTAATTTGGTGACTGAATTGAAATCAGTTCAAAGTGAGGTAAAATCTCTTCAAAAGAATTATGGTAAAGTCCTTAAGGAGTATACAAAGAATTCAAAGAAGAAGAATACCAATAGGCAACCAAGTGGTTTTGCTAAGCCTTCAAAGATTAGTGATGAGATGGCAGAATTTTTATCTCTAGACAAGAGTGAATTGGTTCCAAGAAATGAAATTACCAAACTTATCAATAAGTATATTATTGATAATGATTTGAGGAACCCATCTGATAAAAGGCAAATTGTTCCAAATAAGGAACTATCAACATTGTTAAATCTTCAAGGTGATGAAAAACTCTCATATTTCAATCTTCAAAAATACATGAAACATCATTTTATTAAAACTTAAATTTAGATAAAATTAGATAAATAGATTAGAGAGGAAAAGAACATAATTAAAATTTTTTTAGATTTAATAAAAATTTATACATAACATATTTAAAATTTTTTTTATAATTATATATATTATTAAAGATGGATAATATATTAATTATTTCAGATAATATCAATTTAGATGTTATCAAAAGTGATAATAAGTTAATTGAACTACTTGAAAATTCATTAAGTAATTATAGTTATGATATAGCAAAATTGGTTTTTTATTTATATAAAGATGGTTATGTATGTGGAAAGTTGAAAAATAAGTTATGGTATCATTTTAAAGACCATAAATGGAAAATAACGGAATTAGGACCTTATAATGAAATCTCTAATAATATAGTAAAATTATTTGAAATTTATAAAAAAGTAGAAACACATGATGATGATACTATTCAAAAGATAGATAATTTAATAACTAAATTAAAGAATGTATCATTTAAGGAAACAATATGTCGCGAATGTATTTATTTATTTTATGATCCAGATTTTATTAAAAAATTAGATAAAAAAATAAATTTAGTATGTTTCAAGAATGGTATATGGGATATACAGAATAAAATATTACGTGATGGTATGAAAAAAGATTATATTTCATTATCTATTGATGGTGATTATAATGGTCAAAATGATAATATTGATTATATCATTAATCAGTTTATAGAGTTCCGTAAGAAAATAGTATTAAAAAGGTCGCCTAATCATGAATTTAAAATATAGATATAAATATAAATATAAAACATTTAAAACATTTTTTAATTAAATTTTAGGAGGATGTCAGCAGCAGGGTTCGAACCTGCGCTCTCTTACGAGAACTCGATCTTAAGTCGAGCGCCTTAGACCACTCGGCCATACTGACTCCTAGAATTTAAATAAAAATAAAAACTATTAATATGTTATGGCATTTTACCATAACATAAATAATTATATTATCTTTTCTTTAAATACTTTTAAAAATTATTAAATTTTTTTTTATTAAATTTTTTATTAAATTTGAAAATGTATTTGAAACTTATATTATCATCTTTTCTCTTTAAGTTCTATTAGAACTTTTATAAAGCTAAAACTAATGTTAGTTGCAAATAATTATGTATATGTTCCAGGTAATTATTTTGGTATTGAATTTAGTGATAAATTTAATATAAATGTAGAAACTTCTGTAATTATAGGTATTATTAATAATACAAAACCTTTCACATTGTCTGGATATACATGGATTAATGTTTATTGGTTCTTAACTAATCAAACTTTATGGATTGATTTAGAACACTTAACAATACTTCCAATCAATTCAAATATTATTCACGGGATTACTTATATTACTAAATCTAGTAGAAATAAATTTAGTATAAAAAATAATCAATATTGAAATAATATTTTACATAATAATAATAATAAAGTAGTTTATAATAGGATAAATAATAATATGAAAACATATTAATTAATAAAACCATATCAATAAATAAATTATAATATTATATATATATTTAAATTTTTTATTGTTAATATTGAATGTTTATAATCATATAAAATATAATCCAAACTAAAATGTGAAAAAATCTAGTTGCTCAAAATCACTTCATCTAAGTCCAGTTAGTAGTTGCTTATCTTAATTGATACTCGCAGTTGTTTTCTCTCCAATCTATTCATTAGTGTCTAATTTCTTTAATTTATTTAAAGCTTTGAATCTAATATAATTTGATTATGGCGTCCTCAAATGCTCCTGTTTTGCCTAAGAATATGAATATTGATAATGTCACTATTGGAGCACTTAAAACTTTACCGAATGGTGTAGCCAGCTTTGCTCCCTTACTATTTGAAGATGAAATGTTCACTATGCAAATTCCTGAAATGTATTCTCCTTTTGGAGTTAATCAATACCAACAGGATAATGGTAATATCAAATACTCTATCCAACTTTCGTTTGATGGTATTGAAAATCGCGTTTCTCTTCAAGTTTTCAAGAAACTCTTTGAAGATATTGATAATAAAGTTACTCAACATGCTTTTGAATATTCAAATGAATTTTTTAAAAAGAAGTTCACAAGCGTTGATGTTATAAAAGAAACAATCTTTAATCCCTCTATCAAGTACCCTATTGATAAAATTACACGTGAAGTCAGCACTCAATGGGCTCCTAAGATTAAAATTGACCTTGAAATGAGAAAGGGCGAATTCATGTTTCAATGCTTTGACAAGAAAAGAAATCCTATGGATATTCTTGGAACTGATATGAAACGAGCCAAGATGACTATGATTATCCAGTGTGGTGGTATCTGGGTAGCTGGAGGCAAGTTTGGTATCAAATGGAAGGCTAAGCAAATTCTTTGTAAACCTGCTCAAAACTTCAAACAGTTTGCTTTTGTAAGCAATCCCGAAGACAATATTGATGATGATGATGATGATGATGATGACATTAAAAACGATATTGTAAGCAATACTAATGCTCTACTTATTAATGATGATGATGACGATGATTTGTAATTTATTAAAACATAATACAAAGAAACTTTTTATAACACTTATTAAACTAATTTAACAAAAAAAACAAAAAAACAAAAAACAAAATTTTTTATTATTCAATAAAGCACAATATTAAAGCATTTAATTTAAATTATTTTTATAAATTTTTATATAAATCTAACAAATTTATATAAAAAATTATTACTGATAATATTTAATTAAAATTAATAAGATTAATAAAATACATTGTTATTTGATTATTATATTTTTAATATGGAATATAGGATTTCTACTATTACTGCAATTGCTAAAATAAATTCTCTAATAAATTTAGAAGAATTATATAAGATTATAAAGGTTGACGATAAACAAAATCTATATTATGATAATGATGATGAAGTATCAAAGAATATACTTAATAATATTAGTTTTATTGAATATGGTAAAACAAAAGATGTATCTAATTCAAAAGGGGTAAATCCTAAACAAGATAAAAAAAATAGATACAAAAAGAAAAAGAAGAAAATGAAAAGATTTGATAATCAACTTACGCTTATAGTTAATATAAATAACAATATTATTAATATGAAAATATTTAAGAATGGTAGAATTCAAATGACAGGATTAAAAGATATTGATAATGGTCCTAAAGCAATTGAAATTATTATGAAAATTATTAAAGATTTAAGTTTAATTAAAAACTCAAATATTACAAGTTTATTAGAAGATAATGATAAATCTATAGAAATAATAAATCCAGAAATGAAAACAGAATTGAATGTAGAATTGAATAATGAGTTGAATGTAGAATTGAATACTGAATTGAAATATGATAATTATAAAATATGTTTAATAAATAGTGATTTTAAATTTAATCACAAAGTAAAAAGAAATAAGCTATATGAATTTATAGTAAATAATACAGAATTGGTATGTAGTTATGAACCATGTATATATCCAGGAGTTAAATTACAATATTTCTATAATAAAAAATTAGATGGTGTATGTAGATGTTCAGATGTATATTGTTCTAATAAAAATAATAATTCTACATGTGTTAAAATAACAATAGCTGTATTTGAATCTGGGTGTACCATTATAACAGGTGCTAAAAGTTTAAAACAGGTAAACGCAGCATATACGTTTATAAAAAATTTATTAAGTTCAAATATTAGTCATTTTAAAAAGATTGATATAGAAGATTTATTGTTGTAAAGATAACTTACTCATTTTAAGATTAAAGTTTTCTAAATTTTCATTAAGTTTTGAGAAGTTATTTGAAATATCTAATAAAATATCAGCTAAATTTTTATTATTGTCTCCACCAGTTTGTAAAAATTTAGTTAATCTCATATACATAGGATCCATTTCTAATATATCATGTGTATTTAATGATGATGAATTACTCATAGCATCTTCATCATCTCCACCTTCTCCACCTTCTCCACCTTCTCCACCTTCATGTATGCTATTAACATCACTTCCTTCACTAATATTAGATTGGTCATCATATAAAATTTCATTTAAGTCTCCCCTATCACCACTATCCATATTATTTATACTATTACTACCATTATCAGTTGAATTCAATGTTGAAATATTTATATCACCTCCACTTAAATTTTTATTATTGCTTAAATTATTTTTATTGTTTAAACTATTTAGATTTGCTTTGTTTAATGTCATCATTTGTGTATTTGATTGATTTAAAGAATTTGCGCTATTTTCTTGTCCAGTTAAATTTGTGCTACCACCATCCGCGCTATAATCAGTTTCACCCGCATCGTCATCTCCAAATTGTTTTGTATTTTCAAATTGCGTATCTTCTCCAGTTGTATTACTTTGTGTTAATCCATCATCTAAATCTTCATTCAAATAAATTACTTTATTATTCATTTATATTAACATTTAATATATTTTTTTTAAATAATTTAATATAATAATTTAATATAATTATTTATATAAAATAAGATGAATAAATCAATGAAACAAAATAAAAAAATTACATTTATATTTATAATAGTATTATCTCTTATTTTATTATCTTTATATTATTCAAAATTTTCAAAAAATAAATTTAATAAAAATTTGTTATTATTTACGATTCTATTATTTGTATATGCTTTAGTAGAACATTGTAAATCTAATAAAGTTGAAAAATTTAATAATCCACAAATTGATAAAATAAATATTAATGATATTAATAGAATAGATTTAAATAAGAGTTCTAAAAAATTTTATGATAAACGAGATATACCTTATTCTGATAAACATGATATTAGAATTTTAGGACGTATTACAGAAGAAAATGATAATGATTTATCTAACGAATTATATAATATATCACTGGGTGGTGAACAAAATAAAATGTTTACTGAAATTAAAGATAGTAATTTAGGTAATTTATTATTAAGTGGTTATGATGAAAATAATGAATTTATTAAAAATTCTTTAGAAAGAGATTTTAATTTTGATATTACAGAAGCTAAACATCTAGAAAAAATTGATAAAAAAGATCTTGATGTAGTTAGAAAAGATTTCACATATAATAATATTAGATATAATACTGATAGTGACGAAGTTGCTAATACATTTTATAAAAAATTTAAAGGTGAAGTTAATGATGCACTAAGCGATATTGGTGGATTATTTAAAGACCAATCAAAATTATCTGATAGTGGTGATGATGATAATGATGAAGAGAATAAAGACGATACGGAGAATAAAGACGATACGGAGAATAAAGACGATACGGAGAATAAAGACGATACTGAGAATAAAGACGATAAAGAGAATAAAGACGATACGGAGAATAAAGACGATACAGAGAATAAAGACGATAAAGATAAATCAACAAATTATGATAGTAATAGAGAAGATGTATTAGGAAATGATGATGAAGAAACTTCTAATAATCAAGAAAGTAGTGGAAAACCAGAAGCATCTGACCAAACTGATAGCACGGCAGCATCAGTAGAAGAAACTGACGATGATGATAAAGATGAAGGAATAATTAAAAATATCTTCAATATTTTTGTATCATTTTATGATTTTATTGTTGATATTATTGAAAATATATATAATTCATTTGTAAAATTATTATTTGGTGATAGTGATGAAGGAACTGCTGCTACAACAGATAACTCTAAAACTGGTTCATCTGCTAATGGGACATCTGCTACTGAATCCAATGAAAATATAATAACTTCTATACTTAATTCTATGAATGATTTCTTACAATTTATTGGTGATTTCTTACTTGAATTACTAAATATTATTAATGATTTAGTAAATGGATTTATAAAAACTCTTAATGATTTAGTAACTTTCGGTAGTGATAGTGATTCTGATGATTCATAAATAATTTAATTATATTTTAATAAAAAAATATTAAAATATATTTAAAAATAATTTATATAGTATATATATATTCGCAGTTTTAGAACGGAATATTATATTTATATTTTTGGATAACTATTTTTTAATAAATTCTTTTCTTGTGTTTGTATTTTATCATAAATTCTAACATCATTTTTATTATATAATAAATTTCGGTAAGGAATTTTATTATCTACTGGTATATGTAATACTCTAGTGTTTTTATCTAACGTCATATATCTTATTATTACTTCTGGTTCTACTAAAATAAAATCTTCATCATAATAAGAATTTGGTGTTAATAATTCTATTGTAAATTTATTATCTTTTATATCTAATCTACCTATATTAGGTGTTCCTTCATAAGCTGCTTCTCTATTACTAAAAGGTAATCCAGAACCATTAAAACTTAATAATCTATCTGGTGTATTTGCTGCGTAGTAATATATATATCTACCCATATGTAATTCTTTTAATGTACATTCTACTTTTATTTTTGATAGTATATCTACAATATTATTATTTTTAAAATATTTTCGAATTATTTTACATGATATAAATTCATTTTCAACTATATCTTCTAACATATTTATTTAATATAATAATTTATATCATATAATAATTTATATAAAATAATTTATATAATAATTTATATAAAATAATTTATATAATAATTTATATAAAATAATTTATATAATAATTTATTTAATATCTCATTTTGTAATTTTGGAATGTTTCAGTAGATACACCATTTCCATTAGCTAATAATTCACCATTTACACTTCCATTACCATTACCAACATTGTAATTTCTGCCATTACCTATACCATTCGCGTTATTTTCTACTAAAGTACATGTATTCTCATTACATTGAAATTTAGTTGCTTCTGGTAACATAGTTCCATCTTCATTTAAGTCGTAGCATGGTACGCACATATTATCACTTAGTGCTAATTCTACATTTTTTTTCATTATCTCTTCAGCATTTTTTTGAAGAAACATTCTGTACTCATAACTATTCATTACTTTTCCAGTTCTTGAAATACTATCATTTACCATACATCTTGAGTTGTAATTAGTGAAATGTCTACCATCATCCATGTTAAATACTGGGCATACACCATTTGGTTTGGTTGGTTTTCTATCACAATCTGTACATGTATCCATTTTATTTATATATAAAAAATATTTTTATTTAAATTATTTTAATTTTAAAATAGTCTCTATTAGTTTTGTTTTATTTCCAACATTTGATAATCCTTTCAATTTTAAATATTCTTTCAATTCTTTATTTGTTTTATTATTCAACTCTTCTTCACTTAATTCTGATAAATCTTTTATAGTTTCCGTTTCTAAACTATCTACTAAATCCATTACATCATCTACCTTAACATCATCTACTTTTACATTATCAGTTACTTCTACTTTTACATCATCATTTACTTCTACTTTTACATCATCACTTACTTCTTTTAACACACTTTCATTTAAATTTACAATATTACTCATTATATTATCTATATTCTCCATTTGCTCATTTATTTCTGTTTCTTTTGCATCTTCATTTGATGGAATTTCATTTGTATCAGTTGTTTGTATTTCTTCCACAATTTCTTCTCTTTCTTCAACCCTATTTTCTTTAGTTGGTTGTAAATTATTATTTTCTAATAGTTCATTTTTAACTATTAATTCATTTAATTTAGGAACTATTGATTGATTTAATTTTTCAATTCCAGTTATTCTGTTAAATATTCCTAACATATTTGTTTCTATTCTTTTCATATCTCTATATACTAAATAAAAACATAACAACATTACTATAGATAGCATAAACAAATGATAGAAGTATACTTTGATTTTCAATTTTGGAAACATTATTTTTATATTTAGAATAAAATTATCTTCTTCTTTTAAACGAGTATTAATTGAAATATAAAATGATAATATATATTTTATAATTGTTACTAATAAATTTGTTTGGATTAGAAACATTTTAATATAATATTTTTTTTATTAATTTTTTAACATTTAAAGGAATTTGCTAAAAGCATAACTGAAATTATTCCTACAACAAAACTAATATGATAATTTCTTTTCATAGTTTTATACATTTTTAACCAATCTTTATTTTGTTCTTTATCTACATGAAGTAACATCCAATCACTTTTAGGTGCTAAATTATAATAGAAATAATGAACTAAGAATGTTATCATACCTACTAAACATATTACTGGATTTTTATTCACTTTATAAACATTATAATTTATAACTATTACTAACAATGAAATTGATAATCCTAATAAATAACCTCTTACACTTATTTCTAATCTTTCATTGGCTATTTTATTATATATTTTTAATTGTTCCTCATTTAAAGTGTCTTGATAATCTTTTATTACACTATATTTATTCAAACTAAAATTAAAATACAATGTAGAAATAATAAATACTAAAGAAATTATACAACTTATTTTTGATATCATTTATTTTAATTAAATTTTTTTTATTAAATTTTTTTTAAATTCTAAAGAAGTTTCTATGATTTCTCTACAACTCTTTAATTTTTTATTTAATAATTCTAATGCTATATATTGTGTTGATATTCCTTCACTTATTTTATAAGGAAATTCTATATTTTCATCATCTATTTTTACATTCATTTTGTAATTTTTATATTTTTTAGTATCTTTTAATTTATATAAATAAGTGAAATGAGTTGTTAATAAAGTTATATTAGTTTTAATATCTGCTAGAGATTTACATATTCCATAAGAACCGCAAATACCTTCTATAACATTTGTTGAATTAAATAATTCATCTAAAAATATAATTGATTTTTTATTAGTATCATTACACTCTTTTATTGCTTCTACATTTTTAATAATTCTATTCATTTCTGCTTCAAATAACGATTCATAACCTTTATCATCTATAATTGTCATTTGACTTGCTATATAGTGAAATGGTGTTAGTTTTATCATATCTGTGAAAGTAAAACATATAGTTTGTGATAGTAAAATATTAATTGCTATAGATTTTATAAACGTTGATTTACCTCCAGCATTTGGTCCAGTTATTATAAGATTATTATGATTATCTAATATTATATCATTTTTAACTACTTTATTACTATCTATATTTGGATGTCTTAAACCATTTATTGATATATAGGGTTCTTCACTATCTATATATTCTGTAATTGATAATTCATTCAAATTTTTTACAGAATGTAATGAATTTATTGTATCACTTAAATATATTAAATTTATTAAATTAAATATATCATGTTTATGTTTTGGATCCTTTATCAACTTATATAATTTTAATTTTTGACCAAAATTATTAAAATATTCATTTGTTGTTATATTTAAACTATTTAGCTGCTTTACTATACTATTATTTACTTCAAAATCAAATTGTAAGTTAAATATTTTTAAATAATCATTTTTATTATAAATTTTATTTAATATTTGTATTCCATTCTTTATAAATATTGAACAATTTGATATATGACCACATATTGTTAGATTAATATTATTACTTAATTTTGATAACTGGAAACTATTAAATATTCCATTAAAATAAAATAACATTGTGAAAGCATACCATATCTTTCTTAATGTATTTAAATAACTATTTCCAAACATGCTTCCAAAATTAGCATTTACATAATAATTATATAAAAATTTAATATATGTTATAAAACTAAATTTAACTTTTAATTTAAATCTTAATATTAAATATGGTATAATAAATCCTATTATAGGTGATAATATACCAATCATTGGAGATAAGAATATATTGTAAATATTGAAACCAGATAAAACTATACTGGAATTATTTAAATATTTTAATATAAAATTATTAAAATATAATATATTCACTAAATTATCTTGTTCTACATCATTCGTTTTAAATATCCAAAATAAACTTTTTTCTGTTTCTTCTAATTTAATAAAAAATTTTTGAATTTCATTATCACTCTTTAAAATTTTAAATAAATTTAATAAACTTTCTTTTTTACTATTTAAAAAATCATAATTATCACTTGGATTTTCTAATAGTTTCTTTAGATAGTTTCTACCTCCATCTGTATATGTATTATCTATTTTTTCTAATATAGTATTATTTTTACCTTTAAAATCTTGAAAAATTTCCAAATCATTATATAAATCTCCATTTTCTTTTATTATTGATTTATATATTAGATTATCATTACATAAAGTATTATCTAAATTTTCATTACACATATGGTCTAATAATTTACAATTTTCTTTAATATCTTCATTTGTTAATCTATTTAATAAATTTTTTATATCCATTAAATTTTATAAAAAAAAATGTTAAATTTTATTTAATTTAAACTTAAAATTATATTGATTATAGTAATATTAAAATTGATTTACGTATCTATTGATTTATATAAGTTTAAAGAGTTTTTTTACAACTAACCAATAAGTCATTAGTCCTAGAATTATATAAAACAGAAGTTCAAAAAAATGCTGACTAAAAAATGGATATTCTATAGGGTCTCTCATAGAAAGCATCAGTTGTATTATTACTTGTAATGTTATCATTCTAGATAAATCGTTTAGTAATGGTATATATTCATCTCCTAGGACTGATGAAACTTCTAAATCTATTAATGTATCACTTTTAGGTAATACTATTTTATCAGTCTTTTTAGGTGGAATAATATTAGATGGTTCAACTATAATTTTTATATCTTCTTTCATATCTTTAGGAACTTCTACAATCTTCTTTTCAGTTTTATCTAATGTTTTTTTTATATCACTTTCAATCTTATCTAGGTTTAATGTATTTGTATCATCTAATAAAGACATTTTATATTTAATTAATATTAATATTTATTTAAATTAATATTAACTAAAAATTATAGAAGGTTATATAAAAATTTTATAGAAATTTATAAATAAAATTTGAAATTATAAGGTTATGAATATTATAAAAACATATAGGGGTTTATTAACATTATTATAAAATGGAAGCAGTTAATTATAATAATAAAATTTATTTTATTAAAAAAAATTTTAATGAAAATGATAAGTTTTTCAATATTAGAATATGGTATATTATTAAACAAATTAGTCTAAAAGAAAATAAAGATAAAAGTTTTCATGATATTATTAATATATCTAATTTACATATTAATAAAATAAAAAATGGATGTATTTATAATATTTAATTAAATATTATATTAAATTTAAAATTTCTGTTTCTATTTAATTATTTCTTAGGTTTCTTAGATTCCTTAGGTTTCTTAGTTTTCTTAGGTTTCTTAGTTTTCTTAGGTTTCTTAGTTTTCTTAGGTTTCTTAGTTTTCTTATCCATATGTGAATGTGGTTTACTAGAACCACAACTACTACCACCACTTAATACATTTGTATTACATATAATATTTAATGGATTTGTTCCATTTGCTGAAGAATTGCTACTATTAGCACTACCAGTATTACCTCCAGTATTACCTCCAGTATTACTACTAGTATTAGAACTGCCAGTATTAGAACTACCAGTATTAGAACTACCAGTATTACTACCAGTAGAACCTCCTTTTAATGCTATAACTCTTCTAGCATTAAAGTTTTTCATTTCTTTTTTAGTATTCTTAGCCTTTTTAGTATTAGTATTCTTAGCCTTTTTAGTATTAGTATTAGTATTTTTAGTATTTGTATTTTTTCCAGATAAACTTCTAATTGCTCTTTCTGCTAGAATTAAACCAATTGGAACTGTTATTTCTCCAATGGTTACACCTCCTACTTGTTTCACCATTTATTTTATTAAAATATTTTTTATATTTCTAAGAATTTAAAATATTTATTATATTTAATATTTATATTCTCTTTAATTTTTTTATTTAAAATTAGTGATACTATGTTCCACTAGATTCTATATTATCTAAATTATCCTCTATATCATCTTCACTATCACTATATTCTTCATCTTTATCATGGAACTCTAAATTTTTTATAATAATTGAACATAAATTTTCTATTTTACAATTATCCAATATTCCTAATAATTTATATTTTTCTTTAAAATGGTAGAAAATATTAGATAAATTTTCTAATTCATAAGCACTAAATCTGTATTCAAATTCTTCTTTCATAATCATTTCTAAAAATACTTAAAAAACTTTATAAAATACTATATATATAATTATTTAAATGAATTTTACTATTTGGTTAGAGAATAATACAGAACAAATTAATAATATAGTAGATGCTATTATTAGACATCTAAATAAAAAAAAAGAAATATATAATTTTACAATAGATAAAAATTTATCAGATTATTTAGTAAGTTATATATATGATAATAGTTCTAGTAAATATATTTAATTAAAAAATTTAATTAATATTAATTCTCTCTAGTTTTATAGAAACTAATTCATAGTTTGTTTTTTAAGAATTAATTTACTATAATAAATTAAAAATATTATATTAATTACTATTAGCAATAATATTAATAGTAATATTATAAATATAAAATATAAATAATGAGATATATTACAAAATATATTATCTAATATGGGTTTAACAATATTAACCTCAATATCACTTTTATTATTTGATAATTCTTCTTTAATTTTATTTAAAAAAATTTGAGTTAGTGATATATTAGAATTTTCACTCATTTTAATTAAAATAAAATAATTTTAATTTAGATTTTTTTATTAAAATTTTTATGCGTAAAAATTTCCTTAATTATTTAAAAAATTATTATAAATGATTAACTTACTAGAAGTTAAAAATATTGATGATTTAAATAATTCATTAGTATTTAGTAATATAAAACTATTAGAAAAACCTAGTATTATAGATAATATTACTATTATTAAAATTATTATAGATATTGAGATTAAAACAGCATTAAAGAGGATTGAAAATCTAGTTAATTTAGAATTTAAAATTAATTTTGATTTACATTCTAAGAATGATTATTATATTTTATTTGTTAATAAAAAAATAAGTAAGTTAATTAATCAACTAAGCATTGAACATATTTATAATATAGGTGTAAAATTTATAGAAGATTCTAATAAGTGGATATTAGAATCTATTGAAATTGTTAATCCAGATGAAATTGATATTAATGATATAGATGATGAAGATATAGTAGATTATGAAAGTATTAAAGAGGAATTATTTACTAAAATTGATGTTAAAATAAATTATGCTAAAAATACTATTAGTAATACAAATAATGAAATTGAAGCTTTTTCAAATATGAAAAATGAAATTTTAAATAATTTTAATAAAAATAAAATTGAAGAATATTTTAATTTAATAAATTTTTAATATAAATTTTTTTAATTAAATTTTTTTAATATAAATTTTTTTAATATAAATTTTTTTAATTAAATATTTTTATTTCTGTTTTTTTTTTAAAAATATTATATAATTATATAATAAAATGAATGGAACAAAATTAGTTAAATGTGTATTAGTTTTAGCAGCAGTAGTTGTATTAGGAATGATGGTTAAAAGATATCAAACAAAAAGTGTAGTATTAGAAGAACAAGTTAATGAACAATTCAATGAACAAGTACAACCTTCTGCTGGTAATGATAATGCTGGACCTAGTCCAGTAACTGGAACTCCTTCTACACCCCCTCCAGTTCAATGCTTACCAAGAGATAGATTGACTGCTGATGATTTGCTTCCTAAAGATGCTGCCAATTCACCATTTGCTCAAGTAAATCCAGCTGGTCAAGGTGATGATGATACTAGGAATCATTTGACTGCTGGATATACTCTAGGTGTTAATAGTATCGGTAATTCTCTTAGAAATGCTAACCAACAATTAAGAAGCGAACCACCCAATCCTCAACTTAAAGTATCTCCATGGATGAATACTACTATTGGTCCAGATCTTGGACGGCGTCCATTAGAATAAATATTTTTAATAGATTTTATAACTATTTAAAGTTAAAATAATTGAATAAATAATAATGGAAAATAATATTTTATTAAATCAATTAAAATTATTCTATCAAGATAAATATATTCTAAATAGATTATTTAGAATATTAAATCATAATAATCTTTTTAAAAAATCTAAAGAAACCAAAATTTCTCTTAGATTAATTGATTGGTTTGTAACTAATTATTGTAAAAAAAATAAAATAATTATTCAAAAAAATAATAATAGAAATGAATATCTTAATATTTATAATAGTTATAAATCTAATCTTAGAGCATTCTCTAAACAACTATTTGACCCATTTAGAAGAAAAAATATACTTTATATGATTTATAATAATACTAATTGTGATAATACTAATAAAATTAATATAACATTTTCTTTACAATATAATAAAATACTTTATAATAAAGTTCAATTTAATTATGTTAAAACCACTATTGGACAAATAAATTTCTTTAAATGGATTATAGATAATAATATTTATGAATATATTGTAGAACATAAGAAAATCATAGAAGATGATATGATATTTTCACAAAAACAAAATAATTATAAAAAATTAGATAAAAATAATTTAATTATTAAAAAAGTTAAAAATAAAAATGGTAGCACAACTGAAATAAGTCGTAAAAAAAGAATAGAATTATCTAAATCTGTTAATAAAAATATGTATCTTGATAATCATGAAATTACATTATATTTTGATTAAAATTTAAATTAAATTATAATTTATTTAATTAACTTTCTAATCTATATTGAATTCTTTATTTTTCTCATTAAATTATCTATTTTGTAATAATAATTAAAAACATCGTTATTATTATCAATTTCATAATCATATTTTAGTTCATATAATTGGTTTTCACTTATATGTTCATCTTTTTTATAATTTAAATCATCTTTTTTAATTCTTAAATGAACCAACGGAATATTTAAATTCTTAATTTCTTCTAGCTCATGTTTAAATCTTAAATCTGATATTACTATCTTATAGTCCTCGTTTGTATCTGTTAATTTACTTATTAATGTATTATTAAATAATGACTTAATCCAAAATTTCTTACCTACATTTGGTAATAGTTCTTGTATTTTATATTGAAACATTTCAGTTCCTATAAACTGCATCATTTTTCTAGGTGATGTTTTCCATTCTGGATTAGTTAGTTCTTTTATTTCTTCTAAATCATAATCTTCTAAATCAAATAATAATTTAATACATTCTTTAAGTTTTGATGTTATTTTAAGATGTTCATAATTATAATTATTTTTAAGATAATTTGCTAATGTATCTTTACCACATCTCTTAGGACCAGATAGTAATATTATCGTAGGTAATTTACTCATACTTTATTAGATATTCTTTATAATTATCATTATATTTAATATTTTTATATTTTATATTTTTATTATTTTCTAGAAAATATACATAAGTTCCAAATGTTCCTAATGAACCTATTAAAGTTAAATAATGTATATTATCACTATTAAATATATTATTAACTAATTTATTATTATTAACTCTTTTAAATAGATTAAATTGTGTTGATTTATTAAATAAATTAAAAAAAAAATAATTCATTTTATTTTAATTAAATAAAAAAATAGATTTGGAAACGAATGAAATTTTATAATGTTCGTTTCCTCTCTAATTTTTTAATTAAAAATCAAATATAAATATTTTTTATTAAAAATCTTCTTCATAATCTAATCCTATAGAATTCAATTGTTCTTTTAATTTTCCCATTAGTAGATTTTGATGAACTTGTTGATAACCTCCAACATATTTACCATTTATATAACAGAATGGAAACATTTTACCACCAGTTTGGTCTTTCATATATGTTTTAAATGGATATTCATTATTTATCTCATCATGTGTTTCTTCATATTTATAGGTATCATATTCAACCTCTATAGTATCAAATAAGGTTTTTAAATTATCACATAAGGGACAATTTTCTTTAGTAATTATAAAGACCTTTTTATATTTTTCTAAAAGATTTGAATATTTTTTCATTTTAATAAATTTAAATATTTAATTTTATATAATATTAAAATCAAATTTTATTTTTGTAATTTTATTTTTGTAATTTTATTTTTCTAATAAAAGCATAGGAATATTTTTTTTAATTTTTTCTGGTTTGTGTATAGGAGCATAAGCATTATTAACTATTTTATTTTTGTAAGTCTTAGGAGATAATCTTTTTATTTCTGGTGATTTCATTTTAATATTTATATAAATTTTATAATAAAATTTTTACATAAAAAAAATATTATTGAATGATAAGTTAAAATAAACTATAAAAACTTTAAAAATTAATCTCAATTACCACCTCTCAATCGCAATACAAGATGAAGTGTAGATTCTTTCTGTACATTATAGTCTGCTAATGTTCTACCATCTTCTAATTGCTTTCCAGCAAATATTAATCTTTGTTGGTCAGGTGGTATTCCTTCTTTATCTTGTATTTTTGCTTTCAGATTTCCAATAGTATCATTTGAGTCTATTTCTAATGTTATTGTTTTACCGGTAAGTGTTTTTACAAATATCTGCATTCTTATTTTTATTTTATTATAATATTTTTATTATAATATTTTTATTATAATATTTTTATAAATTAAATTATGAGTGGTAGTTGTTCTAATAATTCAGTTAAATTAGTTAATACGAATATAGATAATACAACATATTATACCGAAAAAGAATTAAGAGAAGAGTATAATCAAAATGATAAATGTAAAATTGGTGTAAATGGTAAAGTATATGATATTACAGAATATAAAGAAGGTTTGAGAAAATATTATAATGATATAGATGATAATGATGATATATATTTAAATATAGAATGCGGTAAAAATTATTATACATTTAATGAGAGCAATATATTCAAAAGAAAAACATATAATAAAAGAAATAAAGAAACCCTATATGAAAAAATAAAAAGAAAACTTAAAAATAGTTATATAGCATCAAGTAGCAATCACAATTTAAGACAAAGTGAGAAAGATGAATTTCTAAGAGATGAAAGAGGTCATTTAGAAACTTTAACATTAGATGAATTAAAAAAAATATTAAATAATCGTAATATAAAATATCATAATGAAGAAAAAGAAAATTATGAAATACTTATAAATCGTATTATTCATGATAATGAAATAAAAAGGGAAAATTATTTCTATATATTATTAACTAAAATTATAGTAATTTTGACATTAATTATTATTTATATAATTACAAAAAATGTTTATCTACTTTATTTATTAACTATTTATTTAGCATATAGATTTTATAAGGACTATAAAGAGATATTTTTTGATAATTATAATAATGAATGTAATAATACAGAATTTAATTTAAAATATCATTACTCTAGATTTCAGGTAGGTAAAATAAAAAATTATTATATGAATAATACATTATTTTATATTTTAGTCTTAATATTTAGTGTATTTATTATTCATTTCTATATAAAAACTGGAAATAATTATATAATATTAACAATATTTTTAATATTATTATATAATTTTATAAAATATAAAGAACAATATAATATTAAGAGTAAGATATCAAGTGATATTGAAGATACAATTGATAACATTGTTATTGAAAATGAAATAGTAATTAAAGATAATGATGTAGCTAGTGGTCCTAGTGATTCTAATTAATTTTATCATAAAATTTTATGATAAATCTTTTATTCTTTTATTATAATATTTATCATATTCTTTTTCAAATGATGATAAATCATCCAACCATAATTCCTCTATTTTCTTTTTCTCAATTGATGATAGCATATCTTTCTTATTATTTAATTCTTTAAGTAGCTCTTCTTTTTTTTCATAAGTTAAATTCCAGATAGGCATTTTAATTAAGTAATCATAATTAGATTTTACCTTTATAGTATCTTTTGAATTATTATTATCATTATTATTATTATTATCATTATTATCATTATTATTATCATCAGATACTTTTTGTTCTACATTTTTTAATAGTTTTTTAGGATAATCATTGTTTTCTAAATATTCTTCTATTATTGATTTTTTAGTATTATTAATCTTAAGTCTATTTTCAATAATATCTAAAATAAATTTAATTCTAGCATCTAAAAATATTAATTCATCTTTTAAATTTTTAATTAAGTAATCTTTACGTTTTTGATACCATGATAATCTAAAGTTATAAAATTCTTTAATAATCTGTTTTGTATTTTTCATTTTAGTAATAGCACCATTTTGATTAAACATATGCATATTAGTAGTAGATAGGGGTTTAGATGTAATAAGTTTAAAATCTTTTTCAAACTTAATAGTTTTACCATCTTTATCAGTTTTAAGAAGTTGATTGACACTACCAGATTCAAAATGTAATATAAATTTGATAATGCTTTCAGTATAATGACTTTCATATTCTTTTAAGATCTTAGGATTTTTCTCCATATATTTTTCTAAAAATTCTTTATAGTCTTGAGTGCTAGTTCCAATAGGTAGTTCAGTTATCTCTATTTGATTAGGTGAAAATCTTCTGTATATTCCTTTACTAATATATTTATTATCTTCCTTAATTATTGAACCTTTATGACCAGTATAAAATGATTTGATTTCAGTTAATTCTTTAAAGGTTTTATTAATATCTTTAGATGATAATAATTTTTTATAAATTTTAATTAAATCTTTAGGATTATAACATGGGACATTACAACTAAAACCAGTTCCAATACCAATTACACCATTTATTAAAATCATAGGTATTACTGGTAAATAAAATTCTGGTTCAATTTTATCACCATCATCATCTAAATAGTTAAGAATAGGTAAATCATCTTTTGAAAATATATGAAATGTAAGAGGATTAAGTTCAGTATGAATATATCTAGGAGAAGCAGCATCTTTGCCTCCTAAAACTCTTGAATTATGAGTTATAGTAAAATCTGCTAACAGAAATCTTTCATTCCCATCAATTTCCCATCCACAAAAATTACCTTTTCCTACATATTTTACATCAATATGATGTATCATACAATTTCTTGATAAATCTTGTTTTTCTAATATTTTTTTACGTGATACTTTGACAGGTATTTTATTAAGATTAAAACCTGTTATTGCTAATGTATACATAGTATTAATATTTTTTTGAGATTTTGTAATATATATTTTTGCTCTAAATCCAAGAGAACCAGCAATAATTCTAAATTGTTCTAATAAATCTTTTCTAATCTCAGATTGATAAATTTCATACCGATATACATTATCTTTGGTTTTTCTTAATGAACCATCAGCATCAATCATTCCTGCTAGAAGTTTTAATCTATTTTTTTCACTATTAAATATATATGAATGCGGTATATGTTTATTTTTAAAGAGGTTGTTTCTTTTAAAAAGTTCTTTAAATGGATTTAAATTTTTAGCAATATTATTATCAGAATTTAATCCATTACATTCATAATTTTCAGTATCTTTATCAAAATACCAATCACATGCTTCCATTGTATATTTGGATGTTGAGCAACCAATACAATTTTCACTATTATGTTTTTTATCACCTATTGCTAAAATATTAATATTTCCAGAACCTCTTCTTCTTATATAGAAGGAATGATTCTCATGAGGTGGAATATTTTTAGTATGACATAATTCACATCCAATATTATTTAACCATAAAGCCCATTCTTTTACAATTTCACTATCAAATGATGCTATACTATGACAATCAGAATATCCATCACCTAACCAAGAACCTAGTATATATGGATCTATATCTAAATGTTGTTCTTCCCATTTAATCACTGAATTGTTTAAAACTCCTTTAATATGTTGTCTATCAGATTTTGATAATTTTAAATATTGTTGTAAATTTATATCAAAAATATTATTATTTGAAATATTTTTAGAAAACTCTTGAATTTCTTTATATGCTTCTTCTTTTGTTAATTTTGAAGAATTAAAATGATTTTTAGTAGTTGATTCATTTGTTCTTATAGATTTACTCTTTACTTTTTTTAACTTATCATCAAAATAATTTATTATCCAGGATTTTGTTGAATCTTTCCAAAATATTGATTTATGACCAGAATAATATACTGTTAAAATATGATTACTATTAACAATATAATTATCCATATTACCATTCTTAATTTCATACATATCATCTTCCCCTGAGATTAGTTTTGAAACTATTCTTAGTTTACCATCATCACCTATTAACTTATCATTAACTTTTATATCTTTTGCCTTTTTTATGGAACTGTCCCATAAAATAATTGGAGTTTCTGGATCTAAACACCCAAACTGACCATTAGGCATCAAAAGATTAATATTATTAGAACCAATATAATTTTGAGCCATACCAATAATAGCATCTTGTAAACTTTTTTCACCATGATGATAATTAGCATTTTCACTAACATATCCAGCAAGTTGAGCAACCCGAATTTCTTTAGTAAGATTTCTTTTAAAGCAACAATATAATATCTTACGTGTAGAAATTTTAAGACCATCACAGAATGATGGAAGACTGCGACCAGTATCATATACAGAAAAATGTATTAAGTCTTTATCAATAAAATCATGATAATCAACTTTAGTATCTTTATAATCTAAAATGTTTTGTTTATCATATTCATATAACCAATTTTTCCTATCATCTGCTCTTTTTTTATTAAATGCTAAATCTATTTTCTCTTTAGATTCTTTTTCATCAAATATATATTCAACATTCTTCATATCTTTAAAATATTCTTTTGCTTCTTTTTCTGTTGAAGTTCCTAATCCTTTATAATATTTAATCTGCCATTTATTACTACTATTTTTCTTTTTCCAATTATCATATTCAGTTAGATTATAAAATTCAACTACATTTTTCTTATTTTTTGCTTTAATAATAGGTGTAAGCATTGAGTTTAAAAAACCATCAATCTTAATTAAAGAAGGCCATAAACTATTAAAAAGATTAAATACTAATCCTTTAATATGGCTACCATCAACATCTTGGTCTGTCATAATTAGTATTTTACCATATCTAAGTGAGGTAACATCTTTATAATTCTTTTTGGTTTCTAAACCCATTATCTTTTTAATATTAGTTATTTCTTCATTATTAGCAATCTTATTATCAGCAGTATCTAAAACATTAAGTAATTTACCTTTTAAAGGGAATATTCCATATTTTTCTCTACCAACGACACTAAGACCAGCAATAGCCATAGATTTAGCAGAATCTCCTTCAGTTAAGATTAATATACAATCTTCAGATTTTTTAGTTCCAGCATGAATAGCATCATCTAATTTAGGAATACCTTTAATTTGATTTTTCTTCTTACCATCCGTTTTTTTTAAACTTTTATTCATATACATCTCACTAAGTTCAATAACATTTTCTATTAACTTAGTATTGTATAATTTATTATAAAATTGTTTTGATAATTCTCCTTTGCTTCCAAATTTTGAAACTGGTGTTGTTAATGTTTCTTTTGTTTGACTATCAAATGCCGGATTAACTATAGTAGATTTAATCAAAATAAATAGGTTATCTTTAATATGTTGAGGTTTTACAACTAATCCTTTATTCTTCTTTTGTATAATCTCAATCATATTTTTTGATATTTGATTAACAATATAATCAACATGCTTACCACCTTTTAGTGTCCATATACCATTAACAAAGGATACATGTTCTAATCCAGCACCAGTTTTTTCGTTATAACTTACTATAACTTCCCATCTATTATTAATCTTTTCATATAATATATCTTTATTAGAAACATCTGTAAAATATAGTTCAGCATATTTTTGGAAATTTTTTATATTAATTTTTTCATCGTTAAAATAAACCTTTATAGAATCATCAGTTAAAGCACAAACATCATAAACTCTTTTCATCATCATCTTATACATCATTGGAGTAATTTTTTTTTGATTAAATTTTTCTAAATCTGGGTAAAATGTTATTTTAGTATAAGGATATTTAGAAAATTTTTTAATTTTTGGTTTATTTTTAATGCTCATATTATTTTCAAATTCTTGTGTATATTTAAGACCTTTATCAGCATCAACAGTTTCAATTATGAATTTAGTAGAAAATATATTACATGCTTTAGCACCAATACCATTCATACCACCTATAACTTTTTCTTCATTTTCATCATAATTAGTTGATGTTAACATATTTCCAAAGATTAATTCTGGTATATAAACTTTATGTTCTGGATGAATTTCAATATCTATACCATCTCCATCATTATAAACTTCAATTTTATTATCTTCTATATCAATATTAACTTTAATGTTTTTAACAATATTTTTATTATCATTTTTAGACATTTCAATTCTTTTCATATGGTCTAAAATATTAACGATTAATTCATCATAGATTTTATAAAAACCTGGAACATATTTAATCTTATTTTTTTTCATTTTATCTGTTTTTTCATCATAGTACCATGTTGAATATTCATCTTCTTCTATAGACCCAACATACATATTAGGTCTTCGTAAAACATGTTCAATTGGATCAAGTTTAACATATTTATCAGATATATTCTTTGAACTTGATTTGCTCATAAGCAAAATTAAATTCTAGATATCAAAAATAGATATCAGAAATATTCAATAATATTATTTCTTAAATAATATTTAAGTAAAAATTAAAATCAAATTTTATTTAAACATGTAATGTAGTAAAAGGGTTTCTAAAATTGTGAATATATATTAAGTATATAAAATAATTTATAAAACCTTTCAAAATCATATCTGCTGATTATATCATATTAATATGACTTTTCCCTATTAACATATTCTTATTCTTTACATTATTCATCAAATCATGTAAATATATATTTAATTTATTATTTAAAAACTCTTTGTTATCTTTCAATTCTTTATTATTAAAGTTTAATAAATTATTTTGTTTAAAATTCTTCATATCACTATTTGTAATAAGAGCACATCCTTTAAACATACCTCCAGTCATACATGGACATGCTCCACCATTCATTGGAAATATTTCACTTGTTATCTCTGGTCTTATAGCAACATTTGTCGGTGTTGTATTTGTTCCAGCATTTGAATTAACATATGCTTTAGTATCTACACCAAAATATTCTGCTGGTAATACATTACCTCCACCATTTTGAACAAAATTAAATTCTTCGTCATAATTATTAAATAATTTTGAATTATATAATTTATTTGTTAGCAACTTAAAATTATTATCACTTATTGAATAATTATGTGATCCTAGAAAATTCTTTATTTTATTCTGTAATTTAATATCCATTTATTTAGTATTTATATTTTTAATATAAATTTTTTAATATAAATTTTTAATATAAATTTTTTAATATAAATTTATATATTTAATTTATTTTATTAAATAAAATAAAATGAATTTTGAAAAAGATTATTATCGTGTAGAAAATAATAATTTAAAAGATGTTGGAATTAAAGGGAATTTTGAAAAAAATTGTGTTAATGATTTATTTTTCAGCCAACAAAACATAGATGCTTTACAAATAGGTCTTAAAAATATGGTAGCTAATAAAACAAATGGTAAACATATTATTCATCCTCAATCTGTAACCGAATTATCTATTATTATGAGAAGTATGTATTTACAATATGGTTTAAATTTAGAAACAAATATAGTAGAACAAGTGAAAGATTTAAATCAAAAAGTTTTAGATTTCGCAGTTCCACGTATTTTGGTAGATTTAGAGCAATATGATAAATATGTTAAAGATGCTTCTAAGGTTCATGTCCCTATGGAACGCTCTGTTAATCTCTCTAATAAGGGTAATAAAATATTATATAGAAGCGAATTATTTTAATATGAAAAATTTAAAATATCTTTTATTATTAAAATTACTATGAATGAAATCCAATTATATAATAATAAACAAATTATTGGTGGTTTTTTATTAATTATAATGCTTGCTATATTATTCGCATCTAATATACTATTGAATAGTGGAAGTGGTCTCAATATATCCTACTTTGTTGCTCCCGTCGTATTAACTATTTCTATATTATGTATATACTATGTAATTGCTTTGAATAAATCTATTAAAAATACATACGATAGATATATTAGACCTACTGAATATGATTATAAAAAATGTCCTAATAATTATACTACACAGAGTACACCTAATGAAATTAAATGTGAATATGATGCTGATAATAGTGATATTGAACAGTATGATTTAATTGGAAGTGGTCATTGTAATGAAGATGTTAGTGGTATTGAGATTATAAAACCAATAGGTATTGATAAAGTAAGAAAAGATGATCTTAATGAAAATTGTTATGAAAACACCGAAACTGCCAGTATTGATAAATGTCAGACTAAATGTAGTGCTACGCCTAATTGTAATGCTATTTCTTTTGTATCTAATAGTAGTAAGCATCATTGTTGTTTATATGAAGATCCTAATAATCTATGTAGTACTACTACTGGATTTAAACCACCGCAAAGTGATTGGGATGAATACTGGCGAGGTTTCCAAACATATAAAAAAAAGGTACCAAATGATAAACGTACATTTTTTCTAGAAGGTAGAGATGCTGAATGTGGTAATCAAGGTTCTAGAAGTATTAATGGATGCTTTAATCATTATGATACTACTAATACTCAATGTAAAGAAATATTTGATTACTTTGATAGAAATAAATATATACTAGATAATGATAATTGGCCAGAATTTAAAAATATGTGTATATTAGATCCTAATCCTAAAGTAGATTAAAATTTGATTTTGATTTTACAGATTTTACAGATTTTACAGATTTTAATTATTTTTATATAAAATATTATTTAGAATAATAATAAATATTTAATTATGATTTTAGAAAAGTATAAACCTACTAAATCATTAGATTATATTGGACATTTTAAATTTGTTAATGATTTTAAACAAAGATTAAAACAAAATGATTTTAGTAAAATTATTGTATGTATTGGTTATACTGGTATTGGTAAAACTTCTTTAATTAAACAAATACTTAAAGAACTTAATTTTGATTATAAAGAGTTTTATAATAGTGAAACCTTTAAGAATGATATTGATGTTTTTATAAATTTTAAAACCATCAATCAGTTCTTTAAAAAACAAAGAAAACTTATACTTATAGATGATTTAGAAATCTTATGTAGTGATAAAAATATATTAAGTTATCTTACACAAATAGATAATAGAAATATACCTATAGTATGTATTGTTAATAAGGTATATTCTAGAAAATATAATGACTTTCTAAAAAAAACTGATAATTTCTACTTAAATAAACCCCCCATGGATAAATCATTTAGTTTTATAATTAGTATATGTGATAATGAAAGTATTAATATTGATAAAGAGTTAATATCTAGTATTAAAAATATTATTAAACTTAATAATTTTAATATAAAATATATTTTATTAAATCTAAAATCTTTATTAGATTTTTCATCACAATATTCTAAAATTAATCTATCTAATGTAGATAATAATATAAATAATAATTTAAATAATCTATCAATAGATTATAATGAAGTTAATAATGATTTATATGATATTATTAATAAATTAATAAGAACTAAATATGATATTGAAAATTTAGAGAAACTTACTATAAATGATATTACATTAATAAGTATGTTATTACATGAAAATATGTTAAATATTTTTAATAAAAAAAATTTAAAATCAACAACAAATAAAATATTACCTACTATTGATGAAATTTATATAAATGTTTTAGAAGATTATTGTATTGCTGATAATATTGAAAAATATATATATAATAATTACAATTGGCAATTATATAGATATTTATGTATTATTAAATCTTATAAAATGAATTACTATTATAGTCTTTTACATCCCTATAATATGTCTTATCAAAAAATAAACTTTACTCAAATATTAACTAAATCTAGTTTAAAATTTAATTATTCAAAAAAGAAATTTATTATCTTAGATGATTATAATTTATCTAATAAATATTTTGATATATTCATTCAATATTTACTAAAAAATGTAGAACTTAAAATTACTGAAAATAATAATTATAAATTAAAAGATAAATATGATAAAAATTATTTAGATGTTTTAAAAAAATATAATAAAACTTTTTGTATTATTGATGATAAATTATTAAAATAATTAATTATTTTTTAATTAATTAAAAATAATAAAGAATTATAATATGAAATTTACATAAAAATCTTTATATATAATAAATGGATAGTGTTAGAAGTTTTGGGACAAATTTAAATCCTTTTAAATCTACTACACCTACTAGTAGTTATTCTGATTTTAGTATGAATAATATTGTTATTATTGTTACATTCGGTATTATGGTTTATGTATTGGTTCAAATGCTAATTGTTTTAAATAGACCAGAATTTTTATATTACACATTATCACCTATACCTACGGATTTAGAAAATGAAACTTTTGGTAAAGTTAATTATAGTGAAAAATTACCATTAGCAAAATTAAATGAATTTACATACTCATTTTGGGTTTATTTAAGAGAAGTTAAAAATGTATCAGGTGCTGATGATAATCCTAAACCACAACTATTATTTATGAGAAATAATAAAGATGATTTTGAAAATGCTAATCCAGTAGTTTATATTGAAAATAATACTAATACTATGAAAATAGCATTAAGAACTAGTGAAAGTTCAGAAACGGGTTTAGATGATATACATGAAAATAGTAGTGATGCATATGAACATTTTACTATTAAATATATACCAGTTAAAAGATGGGTAAATGTAATGATTAATGTTGATAATAAAAGGGTAACAATATTCTTAGATGGTGAAATAGTTTCAACTAAAATATTAGATAACAGCGTTAGTGAAACTAATAGTGATGTATATGTAGGTAAAAGTGATGAAGCTGGAAATAGAATTACTATACCAAATGCTTTAATATCAAAAATCCAGTTTTTTAATTATAGTATTAGAACTCCTAATGATATTAGAAAAATATATGATGATGGTCCCATCAAAAAACAAACTGTTATGAGAATGTTAGGATTACCTAATATTGGTGTAAGAAGCCCAATATATAATCTAGAAAAAAGTTGTGATAATTAATTTATATCAAAAATTTTTTATAATGTTCGTTTCTCTCTAATTTTGTTATAATTAAAGTTTTTAATAAAATTTTATTAAAATTTTTTATTATTGAATTATATTTATTTATATTAATATAAATAAATAATAATGTTTTCGGCATTATCTGGATCAATTAATATATTAATATTTATTGCTGGTTTATTATTGTCTTTAATGATAGTATATTTATATATTAAGTTTTATGAACCTTATTTTTTTCCTAATCTAGCTTATAGCAAAGATGTAAATAAGGTAATCAAAACTAATGACACAATAAAGCAAAATTTATTGCTTATTAAAGGTATTATGAATGTTAAAGAAACAGACGAAATATCATTTACAGGAGCATCTTACAATACAAATAATAATAATTATATTCCATTTTTATCATCAATTAATATGGATGGTGGTAATCAATACACTATTTCATTTTGGATGAAGTATAAAAAAAATGAAGATGTAAATAATGATGATTTTATCTTATTATCTAAACATAATAATTGTAAAAAAGAAGATTGTAATTATTCACCACAAATAAAGGTAACTAGTAATGGTTATTTTGAAGTTAAATATGTGGATAATAAAGAGAAAGAAACTCTCCCTTTTAGAGAAGATAATGAATCTAATGGAATATTAGATAAACGTAATCATAATTCATGGTATCTTTATACTTTTGTATTTAAAGATTATAGAGATGTCTTACATCAAAATATTGTTGGTCATCAAGTAATGCTATATATCAATGACATACTCTATAAAAGGCATACAATTGAAGGCAAAGTAATTAAAGTCCATCATAATGATTTGAAAATATTACCTGATAATAATAATGATAATGAAAAAACGAATTATAATACTAATAAAAGATATAATGATTCAAAAGTAGCAGATGTAAGATATATAAATTATGCTTTATCACATAATGATATTGTTAAAATGTATAGAAAGGGATTTAATAATGAAGTATTTAAAACTTATTTTCAACTTAATAAAGGCTTTTCTAGACAAAATATAAATGTTATTAGATTACAAAACCAATTATCAGATTAAATAAAGGTTTAACAAGAATCAAAACATACTTAAAAACATTTTACATACTTAATATATATTCGCAGTTTTAAAACGATTTATCATCGCATTAAAAACATTTAAGAATATATTTAGATATATAATTAATAGAATTAGTATAAAGTTTATAATTTTAATATAAAATGTATAAACTTACTGATGCTAAAAAAGCAGTTAATAATATTGATTTTATAATTAAACAATCTAATTATTATCTAATTGATTTAGTTAAAATATCAATTAACGAAGATAATGATTTTAATGATAAACAAATTGAAAAAATTGAACAAATATTATTTACTATTAAAGATAAAATTGCGGAAAATAGTTTATTAAATACTATTCAAGATAAAAAGAAAAGAAAAAAAGTTAATAGAAAACCTAGCAAGTATAATCTTTTTATTAAAGATAATATTGCTAATGTTAGAGAAAATAATCCAACGCTAAATAATAAAGAGGTTTTATCTAAAGTTGCTGAATTATGGCAAGAACATAAAAAATTAAATATTGGTAATGAAGATGATAAAGATGAAGAGGAGGATAAAGATAATGAATATGATGAAGAGGAGGATGAAGAGGATAAAGATGATGAAGACGGTAAATTATCTACATAATATTATTTATTTTAAATATTTATAATCTTTCTAATTTTTTTATATAATTTATAATTTATTTATAATCTATTTATAATTTATTTAATATTTATTTATTAACTTTAAATATAATATGCAACATAATTTAGTTAATTTTATTGTAGCAGTTGATAGAAATTTAGGGATTGGTAAAAATGGCACTATACCATGGAATATCAAAGAAGAACTTAAATATTTTAAAGATATTACTACAAATCACATTATTTTGATGGGAAATAAAACATTTTTTTCTATTCCAGTTAAACATAGACCTCTTAAAAATAGATTTAATTTAGTATTAACCAATGATAAAGAATTGCTTAAAAATGAACATAATTATGATAATCTTCTATTTTTTAATTTTAAAAAAAATAAATCTATCTTAAAAATTGATAATTCCAAAGATTTACTTAAATTAACCACTATCTCTTCTATCATTAAAAATAATGAAAAATATAAAAATAAAGAATTATTTATTATTGGCGGTGACAGAATATATCACCTTTTTTATAATCTTTTTAAAAATTCTTCCTTTTTTGAACTTAGACTTAATAAAATATATTTAACATATATTAATAAAAATTATAATTGTGATACTTTCTTTCCTAAACTTGATAAGGAATTTAAATTAACTATATATAGTGGAGAATTACATAGTATTGATGAAAATGTTAAATTTAGATATTTAACATATGAAAAAAATGATATTTTATTAGATACTGAACAAAAATATTTAGATGTTGCTCAAAATATTCTTTTAAATGGTAGTTATAGAATGGATAGAACTAATACTGGTATTCATTCTATATTTGGAACTCAAATAAGATATGATATATCTTCTACTATTCCTATATTAACTACTAAACGTGTTCCATTCAAAACATGTGTTCATGAATTATTATGGTTCTTAAATGGTGATACAAACAATCGCAATTTAAAAAATAATAATGTACATATATGGGATGGTAATAGTTCTAGAGAATATTTAGATAGTATCAGTTTAAATCATTTAGAAGATGATGATTGTGGAGCATGTTATGGATTTCAATGGAGACATTTTGGTGCTGATTATATTGATTGTAATACTGATTATACTGGTAAAGGTATAGATCAGGTTAAATATATTATTGATTTACTTAAAAATGATCCATTCTCTAGAAGGATATTTTTAAGTGCATGGAACCCAAAAGATTTAAAAAAAACATGCTTACCCCCATGTCATGTCAGCATTCAATTTTATGTAGAAGAAATTAATAATATTAAACATTTATCTGGTCATATGTATCAAAGAAGTGCTGATTGGTTCTTAGGCGAACCTTTTAATATATTATCATATTCTATTTTAATTTACCTTATAGCTACCATTACTGATATGGTTCCTAAAGACCTAATTATTTCTACTGGCGATACACATATTTATAGCAATCATATAGAGCAAATGAAAGAACAAATTATTAGAACACCTTTAGCACTCCCTAAACTATGGATTAATCCCGATGTTAAAAATAAAAATATTAATGAAATTACTATTGATGATTTTGATTTAATTGGTTATTTCTTTCATCCAACTATTAAAGGTAAAATGGCTGTTTAAATTATAATTTTACAAATTTAATAATATTCTTTCTTTTTTATTTATTTTATTTATTAAAATAAATTATGAATTCAAATAGTAATAATAACACTTTAGACGTTAGTTCTTTAAATAATAAAGTTGATAGGTTACAAGAGGAAATTGATGTAAACAATAATGAGCTTAGAAATTTAATTTCACAAATGAATATAAAAAATGCTGAATCATTAAATTTAAATTTTGAAAGTGCTAAAGCTATGAGAGATTTACGTGATATTCAACAAGAAAATATACCTTATCAAGATAAAGAACAAAGATTAAAGCAAAAGTTTGAATTAGTAAAAGATTTTAAAGAGAAAAGTAAACAAGTCTATAATGAATACAGAAAATTAGATAAAAAAAATAATATATTAAAAGAATTAAATCGTATTTTAAATGAACAATTAAGAAGAGCTACTATTAGATTAGTTGTTAAAAGTTATTCAACAGAAGCAACTGGTAATGTAAGTTCAATGTTAAATAGTTTATTGGGAAATAATTAAATATAATAATATCTAATTAAATAAAATTAATTATTTTAATCTATTCTGTAGCACATTTAACATCACCTAATATGAATTTTAATGAACTAAAATGCCCTCCTTTCATTCTTGTCATATGATAATTTACGATTAATCCTACAATCGCAATAGTAATTGTTATTATTGTTATTATTTTTAATATATTTCTTAGGTTTATTATTAATTTCTTATATCTTTCTATTTCATCTCTCATTTCTTCTTTCTCTATCACATCTTCCGTATTTGATAGTTTATCATAAATATCACTATAATAATTCTCATATTCATTTATTAAATGAATAACAAATATTAATACGAATAATATTATTGTAATAATATTATTTTGTCTCATAATTACTATAAATGCTACATATAATATTACTGAATTTATTATTTTTTTTGTAGGATGTTTATCTTCTATTATAAAACTACTATTTAGAAAATATAATATCATAAATGATAATAAATGTTTAATATAAATATTGCTAAGTGCTAACTTTTGAAATCTACAATTTAATACTTCTGTTATATATCCAGCTGATATAAATAATGTGAGTAAAAATATACCATCTATTAATTTCGCAGAATAAAATAGAGGTTTTATATCCAGTTTTGTTTCTATCTTTTCTCCCATCTCATTTCCATTCATTTATTTTATATAAATTTTTTATATAAATTTTAATAAAAAATTTTTATTTTTTGTTTTTTTTATTTTTTGTTTTTTTGTTTTATTAAATCATCAACTTTCTTTTTTTTGTTTGACTTCTAGTTCTCATTGGTGTCTCTGGTATTGTTTCTGGTCTCGTTTCTTCTACATCAGTTATAGATGATGCTGTGTCATCATCAACCTTTTCATTATCGTCTACTTCTGATATAGACTCGCTACTGCTTTCATAACTTTCATTTTCATCTGGTTCCGTAATGTCAGTTGCCTGCGATAATGGTTCATCATCTTCATCTGTTTTAGCATTAGCAAATCTTTTCATGTTCAAAGGACATTCTGTGAAGAAATGACCATATTGCTCACATTTCACACATTTATCAGTTGCGGTACAAATCATTCTTTTGATGATGTATTTGTCAGCACCTCCTAATTCTATGCTGCAAAATGAACCTCCCCTAACATTCTCAATGCCGTAGATTGACATATACATCAATGTGTATTTGTCCTCATCAAATTTGGTCTTGTTTAGAAAAACCTCATTCAACTTTATCGGTTTGTGTTTCTTCGTCCACACTGAACCTTCACCATCATAATGCTGGTTCAGTCTTTTTGGAACATTATAACTCCTTCCCACATAATACTTACCATTCTCAAGTTTCAACGCGTATATTGATAATCCAGACATCATGTAATCCCTATTGTATCTTTAAATAATAGCAATACAACTTTCACATTTTATTTTTTGCTTCATTTAAATTTAGAATTTATTAAGAAAATATTTATTTATATAAATGAATATTATGAAAATGAATATTACAAATACATCCACTCTTATATATACTTTACTACTTATTCTAATATGTATTGTTTTATATCTTATTACTAAATATTTTAGAAAAACTTTAACTAATAATAAAGTTCAAAAAGATAATTTAAACAATACTCAATCTTATGTTCTATATATCCCTAAAAGAGAAAAATATATTAAAAATGTTATGAATAAAATAGATATTGATGCCAAATATATTAAAGGACCTCCTAAAGCTAATGTTGATAGAGAACAACTATTTAAAGAAGGTATGTTATCCAAAAAATATTATGATATGAATAAAAAAGAAGAAAAAGGTGAAGTTGCTGTATTTTTAGGTCATGTTAGCATTTTAAGAGAATTCTTAAAATCTAATAACAAATATGCCCTTATATTTGAAGATGATATATTCTTACCTAAAAAAGAAAAAGAACAAAAAGAAATGGGAAAGAAAATTAAACATTTAATTAAAAATATTCCAACTGAAGCAGAAATGGTTTACTTTGGTTATTGTTTTGAAGATTGTAAAAAAGCTAAACCTTACAAAAATAATCCATCATTATTTAGCCATGCTGTTGTTCCAGTATGCCTACATTCATATTTAGTAAGTAGAGAAGGTGCTAGAAAACTACTTGATATGATTATACCCTTAACAGAAGGTTTAGATGTTGTAATTCTACATCTAATTAGACAAAAAAAAATTAATGCTTTTACTGTTAATAAAGATTATTTACAAGTTCTACAAAATAGAAAAGATTTAGGTTCTGATATTAGTAATATTGAACATGCTGCCGATATTCCAGTTTGTAGAATTGGTAACTGGGTTGGTAATCCAAGACGTTAGTATTTAAGTCTTCATTTCTTTTTTGATTTCACTGATTTTTTCATTTCTCTGTTTTTTATAATTGTATTAAAATCCTCTTTTGTCAATTTATAACCCCAATGTTGTAATGTTTGTCTTATCTTAGGACTAATGCTTTCATCATCATAGTTTGTATCTCTTTTTAATATTAATGTGACTAAGAAACCTCTAAAACGTCCTTTAGGTCCAGCAATCTTTTTCCACCTATTTATTTGCCTTTTATCTTCTTTTGGTAATCTTCTACCATTATAAAAACGACAATACCATTGAACCCATCCATAAGGATCATCTTTACTTATCCATTTCATCTTTTCCCAAAAACGAAGTGTTGTTCCTACTTTTACTTTATATTTGTTTATTGAAGTATCATAATCCTTCCATTCATTTACTAACCATTTATCTGGTAGTCCAGACCACCATGATTTTGGAAACTCTAAATGTTGATTTTTATAGTTTTTAGAAGTTATATTTGATTTTATAGGTCTCCAATAGGTTCCACCAAATGAACCCAACCTAAACATTTCTTCTGGTGTTAAATTCGGTGTAAAATCTGGGAATTCCTCGTATATTTTTTTTAACCTTTTATCAACCATTACAAATCCTTTTATTATTTTATATAAATTTATTTATATAAAGAATTTTTATTAAAAATTATTATTTAAATTGGGTTAAATATTTTTCATCCATTTGGTTTTTAGAAAGTAGTATAAAATAGTGTAACATCATTAAAATCTCTCTGAGAAAGACTTTGTCCCTTAACTCCTACTTAGAAATCCAAGGAGGGCTCAAAGTATTCCCCACCCTCTCTCTCGCCCTCCTCGCCATCTCCTTCACCATCGGCGCCCCCGCTCTCACCTTCCCTCTCGCCTTCAGTCTCGCCGCCACCCGCCCCGCATTCTCCTCCCTTTTTCTCGATGGATGCACTGCGTGTGAACGGTTCGGAGCAATCTTTTCCGCTAATAATGTAACTAATTTTGCTCTCCATTTGCCACCTCCTTCCATATATTTAGGTACAGGCACATTGGGTAATGGTGGTGGTGCTGCTGCTGGTGGTGGTGGTGGTGGTTGAGGGTTTTCTATTTTATACTCAACTTCTACTGCTTTTATCATACGTTCTATTTCTTTTATCATACCTTCTATTTCTTTTATCATACCTTCTGATTTTTGCTTATTGTTATATTCGTCATTCACAGGTGATTTTTCCAAAGATTGTTTTTCTAATTCTAAATCTTCTTTTAAACTTTTTATATTATTTTCTACTTCTATTATTTTTAGTTTTATCTTTTCTTTAAATTCTTCTTCTTCTAGTATATTTTTATCTTCTTTTACAGCTTCACTAATAATATATACTTCTTCATACAATTTTTCTGCTTCTTTTTTATGAACTTCTAGGTCTATTATACCACCTCCGATATATTCAGCCTCAGAAACTCTTAATGAACCTCCATTTTGTGTTTGTTTATAATAATATCCTCCTTTTGTTTTATAATAAAATACTTCTGGTTGTTTATTATTATTTGTAGATTTCAAATTATTTATTGTAGGATTCACTTTACTTTTTGTAGATTCCTTTTTATTGTTTTTAGATTTCACTTGACTATTTTTAGGTTTAACTTTACCTTTTGTAGAATTAACTTTACTTTTTGTAGATTTCTTATTACTTTTTGTAGATTTAACTTTACTTTTTTTAGGATTCACTTTAGTTTTTTTAGGTTTCTCATTATTATTTATAGGTTTCACTTTGCTTTTTGTAGGTTTCACTTTACTTTTTGTAGGTTTATCTGCTGTCATTTATTAAATAAAATATTTTTAAAATATTTTATTTAAATTTTATATAAATTATTTATGTTTTATTTTTGAAAAATTTATTTTAGGAAAATATTTTTTAATATAAAATAATAGAGGAAATTTGTGATATTCATGATATGATAAACTTCCATAATTCAAATTATGATTTAAATTGTAATTATCATCAATTTTAATTAGGTAGTAGTTTGATGATAAAGTTACAAGTTCTTCTATAACCATACCAAAACCTGCAACAACCCAACCAGTATAAGATACTTTTATTTTATCATTTTCTAATAAATCACAATTAATAAATGCTTGTTTTAAACATTCTTGTTCCCATTCATATAAGTTATTATTTATAATTGAATCAATAGTATAATTTTTTTTTAAAATATTAAAATATTCTGGATTACTTTTATGATATTTTCTAATTTTAGTTAAATATTCTTTTTTAACATCTTCCATTGCTATAGATAGTTCAGGTGCTTCATAATTACTATAATTATCCATTATTTTTTAATATGATGCTAAAATATTTAAATCACTTTTTAATAAAAAATTTTATTATTTATTTTTTATTACGTGAGTATTATTTTTAATTCATCTCAAACATTTTAATAATGCTTTTCAATGATTTTATTTTTATTTTTAATTGTTCATTATAAGCATCCGTTATGTATTGTTCTCCACTATGTTTTGGTTGTTGATAATTCATAAACATATAATTAATATGATTATTATCTATTTTATCTACTATTGTTAATATACTATGTCCTGGTTGATGATTACTATTTAAATTATCTGGAAATTCTGGAGGGTCATTAAGTTCTTTCATAATTATCTTAGGATATTTAGATTTTGATACATAATTAAACTCTTCTGGATGTTTTTTTTCTATTTGTTCAAATTTTTTTAATTCATATTGATAATCTAAATCTTCTAATTCATCTGTTACTTTTAACCAATAACCATTTTCCATCATAAATAATTCATCTTTCATATTTTGTATTAACTTTTTTTTTTCTTCAGTCATTACTTTTTTATCTGGTGTAATAGGTTTGTTCCATGAACCATTTTTCATATTCATTTGAACTTTTTTATGTTTTAATATTAAATCAAAATTTTTTTTAGATAATTTTGTAGTATTTATAATTTCATCAATAGTTGAATAATTTTCATACATCATTAACGCAATTTGGTTCCTTCTTGAATTTATAGCACCTTTTGTTCTTCTATGTTTATATGCTATTTCATCAATAGTTAAGTTATTTTGTAATTCAAATAGTAAAGCATCATCTTCAAACTCTAACCATTTATCTCCTTTACGATAAGCTTCATAGTTATTATGATGGTTATACATCATGTAATAGAATGAACTGCTTATTGGAAGAAGAATAGTAAGAATATACTTAAAATCCATAGTTAAAGTTGGTAGATATCACATTCACATTTTCTTTTCACATTTTAATTTAATTAAAAAATTTTAATAAAAAAATTTTAATAAAAAAATTTTAATAAAAAAATTTAAAATATATAAATGAGCAATATACCAGAAAATGTAGTTGATAAAGAATTATATAAAAAGGTTAAAGTAGCAGCAAAAAGAAAGTTTGAAAGATATCCATCATTATATGCTTCAAGTTGGATTACTGGAGAATACAAAAGAAGAGGAGGTAAATATACAACTGATAAAAAAATACAAAAAGGGAAAAAAGAAGAATTGAGTGGTCAAAAATTATGGTATAAAGAAGAATGGATACAAATAGTTCCATATTTGGAAAAAGGAGTTAAAGTAGCGTGTGGAGATAAAAAGAAACATGCAAAAGCATGTAGACCATTATATAAGGTTAATAAAACTGGGAAAAACAAAACACCACCAACCATAAATGAGATAGTAAATAAATATGGTAAAAATAAAGTATTAAAACTTGCTAAAAAAAAGAATAGAGATATGGGTGGTAGATTAAACTGGATAAAAGGTACATTTACTTCAAGTGTTCAAAGAAGTAAAGTGAAACCTTCAAAGTGAAACCTTCAAAAGGTTAAACAAGTGAAACCTTCAAAAGGTTAAACAAGTGAAACCTTCAAAAGGTTAAACAAGTGAAACCTTCAAAAACATTGTTTTAGAAAGTTTTTTTAAAATCTTTATAGTTTTACCCCTTTTTTTTGAATTATGCTTTATATATATATTATTATGCCAAATATAAATATATTATGCTAAATCTATATAAAAACAAAAATATTATATATATAAAAGGAATGGTTGAGTACAAATGTAAAAGATGTCATTACATTGTAAATAAAAAATCTAGTTTTAAAAATCATTTAAATAGAAAATATCCATGTAAAGAAATTTATTCAGATATAAGTGTAGAAGAACTTTTAGAAGAATTAAATAAACCTAAAGAAGGATTTGCTTGTAATAAATGTAATAAAATATTTAAAACAAGTCAAGGAAAATATCAACATCAAAAACGATGTAAGCAAGAATTAGTTGTTTATGAAGAAAAGAAAAATGATAAAGAGATAGAAGAACTTAAAAATGAATTGAAATTAATGAAAGAATTATTTATTGAAAAAATTCAAAAACATAATATTACAAATAATAATAATAATATTACAAAAATTAAAAATCAACAAAATAATACAAATATATTTATTGGTTTTAATGATAAAGAAAATATTCATAAATTAATAAATAATTGTCAGGAAACAATATTACAATTAAATGAAAATAAAAATAAAGATAAATGTTTTACTATATATGTGAATGCCGCACATTTTAATCCAGAGCATCCAGAAGCACATAATATCCGTTTAACAAATTTAAAACCAGATTATAAACTAATAGATATTAGAGATGATAAAGGTGAATGGAAGAAAGAACCACAAAAAGAAA
>Ga0233438_10000359_pt1 | contig 60761 bp, 67 predicted proteins | sample SI_123_September_FD_182720 | JGI IMG/M metagenome (GOLD analysis project Ga0233438, IMG submission 182720) | Seawater microbial communities from Saanich Inlet, British Columbia, Canada - SI_123_September2016_10_MG | ecosystem: Environmental > Aquatic > Marine > Inlet | place: Canada: British...
ATATGCCTGTCACAACACCCCAAGGCACACTCGATTTCAAAAAAGTCGACAGAGTAACATTCGTCGGGGCTTCATCTAATACCGTTATTGACACGACTACAGGAAGTCTCGGTGTCGGTGTCGGTGTGGGTGGACCGACATCTAATTTACATGTGGTGGGGAATGCACTCATTTCTTCTAATTTAACGGTGGGTGGGAACGTTTCAGACTTGAACGTGGTCTCAAACGTGAATATGCTCCATACCTCAAACACAGCATCAATCAAACTCAATTCTAACGTCGTCGCAGAGTTTCCCAGGTCAAAGAAGCTTATTAAGTATCCGAGGGTGGCTTTGACTTCGGCCTCACAGGGTGGATACGTGGTGACCGCTTCCACGGATGCGTACGATAACTCATTTTTTCATAGGTACGATCCATTTCGACCATTCGTTAGTGGGAGTGCCAATGGGTGGCATTCGGGACCACCACATACTTCAACAGTAAACAGTTGGGATCAAACATTTGATACGTCGGGATATAATAAAACCCTTACGAGTCAGGGTTCTGCATATGCGGGAACAAGTATCGCGGGAATAGAATCCGAATGGCTCAAACTGGAATTACCGCATAAAATTGTTCTTTCTCACTTTTTCTACCAACATCGAGACGGTCAGAGTGTGAATTATCATCAAGCTCCAAAAGATTTTAGAATTTTAGGTTCTAACGACGACATAGACTGGGATACTATCAAAATATTTACTGGTCAGACTTCTCATCCCGAAGGACAAACCCTAACGGCAGAAGCCACTAAAGGATATAAGTATTTGGCATTTGTCGTTACGGCAACACAGACTCCTACAGGAACTTCAGGCCTTACCCTAAAAAATCTTGAATACTACGGCACCCCCGAATATGACCCCGAAGCTCGCGGAACTGATGTGGTGGTCAAGTCTGTGGCCAACGTTCCCAACACGGATTGGTTGGAGGTTTACTATGATGGGCGGGAGACTTCGAGTTACTCGGGATTGGGGACGACGGTGAATGATCTGGCCGGAACACAACAGAATGGAACATTCAATGGTGGTTTTGACCCTACGTATAAGGCGTTCACATTTAACGGGACTTCTCAAAATATGACCACCACTTTAGCTAATTCAGGAACACCGAGTGCGTATGCTCACACATTTGCATTTTGGACCAAACCGATATCAAATCTTACCAACGCTACCCAACAATCGTTTTTACAATTAGGAACACATAGTGCGAATAGCTGTAGTGCTTTGAGAATAGAAGAATCCACCGGACTTTTTAGATGGTTTTTTCATACTAATGATATAGTTTATTCAGCCGATCATATAATACTTGGTGAATGGAATCATATAGTAGCCGCATATGACGGTGGTAGTGAATTAACTAGTAGAAGAATATGGGTAAATGATAAAGAAATTCATCGTACAACGACATCGGGTACGATAGGTGCTTTAAGTCTTTCAGCAAACGCTCCTTTATCTATAGGTTCTCAAAATGGTGGAAATACATATTTCAACGGCTCCATCGCCAATTTCCGCCTCTTCAACCGAGCCCTGACCTCCGACGAAATCTACCAGCTCTATGCCTACCAGAAGGAGTATTTCGGGCACGGGGACTTGTCCATGACCCTCAAGGCGGGGCGTTTGGGGATTGGAACCTCGGAACCTAGGGTGGCTTTGGATGTGCGAGGTGAGATTCGAGCTGTTGGATCAATGCTTTATTTACTCGACACACCTCTTACTCATGAATGGTACTGGAGTGGTTCGACCAGCACCACCACCGGCTCCGAACAACGGATACATTATAACCAGTTTCCCCCTAATTGTAGAGCTATATATGCAGATGTATTTCTACCGATGGCGTCGGCAGCAGATCATGGTACTCACGTGCTCGGTGAAAGCTGGATCAACCAAGGAAAAGTGTGGACGGACGGACGATCAACCACCGAAACGACCACTAATGCACGACCTTCAACATATATGACAACTGGAGTAACTCAAGGTGCTAAAGTAGTTTATATTGGTCAGCCTAGTCAAAATGATGGCTTTGAATATTATTATGGTAATTGGTGGCAGTCACTTATTATACCATTAGGGGATGGTAATAACTTATACCATGGTAGAGCTGGTTATGGTTCGACTAATGGTTGGGTATATGTTTATACCAAAGGATATTACGTTTAAACGTGATGATTAAAATTTCCTCCAAAGTGCAACCCACTTTGTAAGAAAGACATCCCGATCGAAGTCCGTAGGACTTCCCTCGTATCAAACAAAGTCCTCCGGACTTTTTCCTTTAAAAAAACCTCCCTCAATAGTAGAGATGTCTATCGAGCAGAACATTGAGAATCTGGAAATACGAAACGCGAATGTTGTTACATTCGTTGGATCTTCCAGTACAATAGTCGATACGATATCAGGACGCATTCAGTGTAAAGGGTTTCAGCATAACTCCAATGTAATCACTGACATTTCAGGACCGCATGGGCGAATCGCACCGACCTTAAAAAAGTATCCGGAGATTGCTTTTGATGCCTCGAAAGCCGATGTTTTTGGTAATTCAAACGCATATGCACAAGCTGGATATGAAATTTCGTCAACTTCTAGGTACGAGACCGGGGTGGCCATCGATGCTAATGATATTAAGTTTGCCTTTGATGGTCGCGGTGACGAAAATGGATCTGTAGCTACACCAAGTACTCTTTATCCCCATTATGCATCACAAAGTTCATCATACAGTACGTCAAATCCATTCGCTTATACTTTATTTACAAACAATGTAACTGATAAAGATGGTGTCAATTACAGTGGTGAAGAAATCAAACTAAAACTACCCAATAAAATTAAACTTTCTAAACTTAATATAGTATCATTTTCAAATTCAGGTGATCGTCAAGCAAGAAATGGTCATATTTTTGGTAGTAATACCGGTGCTAATGGAAGTTGGACTAAAATTATAGATTTTACAAATCTTAATTCTGTAGGAGGATCGTCAGTGGGAACTAAATCCGTTTCTGTATCTACGGTGGAATATTTTGAATGGTATTCGTTAGTTATTACACATTTAGCTGATTCAGGCGGTCTCTTGAATCTTCGCGAACTCGAATACTACGGCTATGAGGAGGACCCACCCGCGGGTGACCATTCGGTCGATACGACCTTTAAGTCTCGCTTCAATAACCCACAATTGACGGGTGTCCAGGTCTTTGTTGATGGTAAGGGATCCGGTTCTAACCAAATTGCTGGAGGTCCCACTGTAACGGATGTGGCCACAACCTATAATGAACCCGGAAAATACTGGGAACTCACCGGGGAACTGACCTCCAATATTGCCGTAGAGGCGAATACCTTCTTGGAAGGTGACCAACCCCACTCGGTCTCCATGTGGTTCAATTCCTCGAACTTGGAGGCGAATGTTTCCAATACGTGCGTTTTTTCTGTTTCGGACCAAGAAAAGTTGGACTCAGTGAACCTCGATCTCCAATCGAACACGTGGCACAACCTGACCTATGCGTACCAAGGTGAAGGTGGCTCCAAGGTAACCTACCTCGATGGACGTAAGGTGGCCGAAGACCAAGCCGAAGATACCTTTGGGGTCTATCCACCGTTCGCGATGACTGGGTACTCACAGGGTGGGTATGTGGTGAGTGCGAGTAGTGAATTAAATACGACTTACCTGGCATGGAAAGCATATGATAACACAACAGGGCTGTCAGAAAGTTGGATTAGTGCTGATAGATATAACTCTGACGGTACCCCAAAAGCAAGTAGTTTTATAACCATAGTGGATGGAATTGATAAACCGGGTGAATATTTACAATTGGAATTACCTCATAATATGCATTTATCGTCACTTGGATTAAACGGAATTAGAAGTAATGATGGAAATCGCTATCCAAGGGATGCGGTTGTAGCCGCCAGTAGAGACGGGAATATATGGACATCTATTGGTTCTTGGAGTGGTGAAGTAAACAGAGCAGAATCTGATATAAAACATTACATATTGAACAGTACAAAATCATTTAAGTATATACGAGTCATTGTGAGTAAACTTCAAACATCTAACGATACCCTTGCGATGTTATCAAATCTTTCGTTCTACGGCCACCGCGAGAATGACCTGGTCCGCCTTCCCGATCCCACGAATGTCTTGAAGTATCCGCACATTGCGATGACTGGTCCGGCTCAGAGGGGGTACGCGTTAGAAGTAAGCAGCTCTCATCAAAGTACGTCTTTTGCTGGTTATCAGGCAGAACTAAAAGGATATTTATTTGATGATGATAGTACTACATATTGGCACTGTAATACGAATGGAACATCTGATCACCACTATAATGGAAACAACTCCTCGTACGGAACAAATTCCGTTGCAAATTTTGACCCGACGGGTATAAATGTAAAGGGGGAATGGATACAATTGGAATTTCCACATAAATTAAAAATTTCAAAGGTTCACTTACTAGCACGTTCTGGCCAGGAAGCACAAGCCCCGGAAGATTTCGCCTTTTATGGGAGTGACACTGGCTCAGCTGGGAGTTGGACCTTAATCCAGGCGTTTACGGGAGAATCTCCCCAAGATGACGGTTCATCTTATTATGATATAACATCGAATCCGGCACCTTACAAGTATATACTTATGTTGATGACACGACTTGTATCATCTACTGGAGCTGTAAGTTTGGCAGGACTTCGGTACTACGGCACAGGCGTCGACAGTGTCCCCATCCAGATCGGCGGTGGGAACATCGATAAGGTGGCGAACTTTAGGGTCTACGATAAGTTTATTGGGGAGGACCAAGCCCTCGAGATTTGGAACGCGCAAAAGGAGGAGTTCGGGCGCGCGAAACCGCAGATGGTGCTTCAACAAGGAAAATTGGGGATAGGCACGGATGCACCCCAAGGATCCTTGAGTGTGGCGGATGAACCTGATCCAACGACATATGGATTGCAAGAGTTTCCTCCGAGGGCTATGACTGATTACGAAACGTATATGGAGGGGCACGGTGTGTTTAAGGCGAGTGAGAGTAGCATTTACGGGAGTGATCTTAAAGGATGGAAAGTGTTCGACGGCGACGAAGAGTCATCCACGTTGGGGCGGTGGACTGCCGGGGGTAACACTTCGACTATCGGTTCTCTAACCGGAAAATGGGTGAAACTGGAATTACCATACCGTGTAAACTTTAGTAAGATTGGTATATTCCCACCTTCATATTCTGGTGGAAGTGCACAGTGTCCTACCGGATTTTCGATAATTGTGAGTAATGATAATGAAACGTGGACATCAATCAAAACTTTATCAAATTATACATGGAAAGAATCTACTTACAACTACATTACGTTCGAAAATGATGGTTACTTTAAGTATATCGCTGTAGTCGCTACTACTGATGGGGGGAACTCCTACACATCTTTTCAAGAACTCCGCTACTTCGGATACCGTGAACAAGTGATAAAACAATCCGTCCTCCACGATGGCCAACTGACCCTCACGAAGAACCTCACGGTACCTTCCATAGGTCCATCCGTGACGGATACACGACACACCGTGCCTAAGCGTCATAATTTGGTAGTGGAATTTGACACGTCCACGAACCCTACAGATTTGACTAAGGTTAGGGACACGAGTGGGATGGGGAATGATGCGGTGTTGTATGGTCATGCCTACTACTCCACAGCCGATAAGGCGTTTAAATTTGATGGGACAAGTGATACAGTTTATGTTGATCGTAATGGTACTCCAACTGATACTAATTTACCCACAGGTGATGCTATTTACACTATTTCATGCTGGATTAAACACACGGGTACCCCGACGAGTGGAATAAATCCAGCTGTTTTTTTCTTTGGGAGTGGTTGGACTAGTAACCAATTAGCGGGTCTATTTCTACGTGACGGTAATAAACTTGGTCATGATATAGGTTCAACCCATGTCGCTACAACGAATGTGGTAATAAATAGGAACCAATGGCACCATGTAGTCGTAGTAAAGCGAGGAACTGGAACTATCGCGGCAACGACAGCCTACCAGGGAATATTTGTAGATGGTGTTGAGATTACCCAACTGACACGGCATGGTGGTGATCGGACACAAGCACTCGGTAGCATAGACAATATATCGATTGGTTCTGATTTTAATGGAGCACCAGGTAGTTTCGGTACCGGTTTCAACGGGTGTGTTTCCAAACCCCAAATATGGAGCGTGGCCCTCACGGCCGGAGACGTCAAGGCCCTATACGATATAGGTCGAGGTGATTCATACCACGTCACGAATTTCAAAAACACCCTCGTGGGTATCAATTTGGGTAATGGTCATGCACCACGTTCTGCACTTGATGTGCGAGACCTTATTTATGCAAGAACAACTGTCATCGGTACGTTCACTGGACAACATATATGTTTCCCAGATGAGTCTATGGAAAAGGGTCTCATCGTTTCTGCAAAGAAAAACCGTTTTGTAAAATTAAACGGATTTGCAACTGGTCGTGAGGCGATCACCATAGACGAATCCCTTCCCATCGTCTCCCTTTCAAATGTCGCTCAAGATAAGGCCTGTTTTGGAGTTGTTTCTAAAATGGAAGAAACACATACAGAATACAGAACAGAAATAACTGGAGGACTCGTTTCCGAATCTGTAAAAATTACCGGTGACAACCGCGCCATAGTGAACTCGGTGGGTGAAGGTGCTATTTGGGTCGTGGACACTGGGGGAGCCCTAGAGTCGGGTGATTACATCACAACCTCAAATGTGGCGGGCTACGGTCAGAAGCAGGATGGTGCTGGTCTCATGAACTATACAGTTGCCAAGATCACTATGGATTGTGACTTTACAGGATCCAATGTTGCCGTTCAAACTATCAAGCGTGAAGAAACTGGTACCCGAACAATTACCGAGGATACTTGGAACCAACTTGTGGACTATGACCGCTCATCCAATACAGAGACCCAATATTCAAACACTTTAGCGCCCTCGGCCTACTCGGGTCAATCAGGCTATGTTCCAAGAGAGGTGACCACTATCGTTGACTATATGGATGGATCTAATATTGTATCCATAGCCGAATGGTCTAATTTAGAATCAAATATTCAAAATACGTACCAAAGCAATACATTCACGGAAATCGTGGACTATACAAAATTCGTGAACCTCAGTGAGTGGTCCAACCTGACTACTGATGTTCAAAACACATTCTCAGAAGCTGAAATTACAACCTATTACCAAATTCAAAGAGGTGGAAATGTCCTCGACGAAAATGGTCAGCTCCAATTTGAGGACAAAACGGGTGCGACTGAAGCACCATATGAGAGGCGGTTCTTAGACGCCTCAGGTGCCCAAACAGATGAAGCCAACGCAGTCCATATTGCAGCCTTCGTTGGTTGCACATATCACTGTGGTTGAGTACCCAGGAAACTATTTCCACTTCACACATAATATATCGTAAATCATTTCTTACGGTATATTAGATGTCTGTGAATAGTGTTCAACAGTTCCTCAATGTGAGGGATTCACACCTTCGGGTAGTTTCAGGAAACGTCCACGCGGATCAAATGGTCCTCGGGGGTATTACTGTTGATACATCACATGGTCTTCAAAGTGTTACTAATACTTCGAATGTTACAACTAACACAGTCGAATTTTCAAATACAACAACAGCGTTCGTTACAACTGCGAATGTAGAGGTGGGTGGTGAGCTGACCGTGTCTGGGAATGCGACCGTGTCTGGGAATGCGACCGTGACAGCGAATGTGGAAATTGGAGGAGATCTCACCGTCTCCGGAAATACCTTTTATTCAAATAATACATCTATTCACGTTGATTCCAACGTAGTCGCGGAGTTCACCGGACCCCATGGGAGGGATGGAGCTGCGGTGTTGAAAAAGTATCCGGAGATTGTCTTCGAGGAGGGGAAGTTTGATAGGAATGACTCGACCAATACGTACACACAAGCGGGGTATACGGTGACTTCGAGTGGTACATCCTCATCCGCCCCCTGGGCGTACGTGTGGGGTATATTTGACGAAACAGAAGGTGACGAGGCGAGCAGAAGTTCTTGGATAGATAGTAATAATACCACATATGCAAAGGAATCTGCTGATGCCTATGGAGGACTAGTCGGAAACGTGCTTTCTACGGTTCACAATACAAACACACTAAAACTAGCATCTAATACACCCGTTGGTGCTTGGTTTACAATAGAATTACCTAATTCTATAAAACTGGATCACATTCAAATGCGACCTAGCCGTTGGGGAACAGATTTGAGTTCTATTAACTCATTTCCACGTGAATTTGGAATTTGGGGATATGAGGGTAATGCATGGACATTAATAAAAACGGTTACCGAACATACAGCTACGAATAATACATCTTACCTGACAACAATTATAAACTCAAACACACCATATGAAAAAATCGGTTTTGTAATTACACGAATTAATGCACAGGGTAGTAGCAATTCCAATGATAGACAATTCACAACAATCGGAGCCCTGAAACTCTACGGCTACGAGGAGGACCAACCCTTAGGCGACACCTCCGTAGATACCACCTTCACCTCCATCATGAACACCCCCCAAACCACCGGGGCCAATGTCTATGTGGACGCCAAATTGTCCTCTGACTTTACCAACCAGGTTACAGGTCCTACACCCGTCGGAACTGCAGCGGTCCATGACAATACCAATAAATATTGGACCCTTAACGGAACCCTCACATCTAATGTGACCCTCGAGGCCAATACATTCTTGGAGGGTGACCAACCCCACGCCGTCTCGGTGTGGTTCAATTCCTCGAACTTGGAGGCGAACGTTTCCAATACGTGTGTTTTTTCCATTTCGGATCAGGAACACCTCAATTCCCAAAACTTGAAACTCCAATCGAACACGTGGCACAACCTGACCTACGCGTACCAAGGTGAAGGTGGCTCCCGGGTAACCTACCTCGATGGACGTAAGGTCTCGGAGGACCAAGCCGAAGATACCTTTGGGGACTACCCACCCTTCGCGATGACGGGGTACTCACAGGGTGGGTATGTGGTGAGTGCGAGTAGTGAGTATAGCACATCCTATCAACAATGGGAACCGTATGGTGAAGGGGGTACGGATGCCAATAATTCTTGGATATCGGGACCCACGCAGAATTATTTTGCGACAGGAACGGGTGCCACTGGTGAAGCATATACGAGTGGTGCTTCAGTGGCAGATACTACTGTAATAGATGGTGTGACTACATATGGCGAATGGAATCAGGTTGAATTTCCAGAAAAGTTACATTTATCAAGTGTTGCCTTAAACGGAATCCAACCCTCCGACACTGCTAGATATCCAAAAGACGCAACCGTGTGTGCCAGTATTGATGGTATTACATGGACGTCAATCGGTTCGTGGACAGGTGAGGTAAGTGGAGCAGAAGCTGATATAAAACACTATATATTGAATAGCACGAAAGCTTTTAAATACGTGAGGATTGTAGTGACAAAAATAACAACTGGGTATGATGGTCTTACCATGTTGTCGAGGGTGAGATACTACGGCCACCGCGAGAATGACCTGGTCCGCCTTCCCGATCCCACTAGGGTCTTGAAGTATCCGCACATACAATTCCCAATCGGTCCAAATTCAAATGATCCAATAGGTATAAGAGGATACGTGGCGTCTGGAAGTAGTTCCAGTAGTTCTGGTATTGGTAGAAGGCCGTGGAGTGCATTCAATGATTTGGGAGAAGGAAAGGCTAATTTAGGTGGCCTATGGCAGAACGCGGAAGATGGCTCTAATCATAAATACACACCCCAAACGACAGGTTTAGCTACAACAAACGCGGCTCTTTTTGAAGGTGTATACGGTGAATGGATTAAATTAGAACTTCCTCATAAGTTAAAGGTGAGTCAGGTGTACATACTCACCGCTGGGGCACATGAAGGTGTTGAAAAAGCTATACTGTATGGTTCTAATGATGATATAAATTGGGATGTTATAAAAAACAGTGGAACCGCGGGTGTTGGATTTACTTTTACTCTCACAGCGAATGGGGGTCTCAAAGAAGCTACAGAATCCGTAACTACCTCAAATTATTACAAATATTTGCTATTACAGGTAACAGAGGTTGTTGTAGGTAGTGGGTCGACCAATGGTCGTTCGTTACAACTCTATAAACTTCAATATTACGGTACAGGTGTCGACTCCATCCCCATCCCCATCCAGATCGGTGGTGGGAACATCGATAAGGTGGCGAACTTTAGGGTCTACGACAAGTTCGTGGGGGAGGACCAAGCCCTCGAGATTTGGGATGCCCAAAAGGACGAGTTTGGGAGGGCAAAATCCTCGATGACTTTGTACAAGGGTCGGCTCGGGATAGGTACGACGGAACCTGAGGGGAGGTTGGCGGTCATCGACGAACCCCACAACTTGGAAGAGTTTCCTCCCGGGGCTATGAGTGGTGGGGAGAATTTGGGTGGAGGTGGTGGGGAAACTTATTTTACTGGGTATGGGAAATTTAGAGCAACTGCGTCTAATAGTTTGCAAGGAACGACATACGGTGCAATAAAAGCCTTTAACAAAGCTAATATTGTTAATCAAGATAGATGGAGGTCTAATGTTGATTTCACAAGTGGTGTTGCGAATACCAGTTATGTATTAGCAGACGGTGTTACACCAGGTGTATGGATTAAACTTGAAATGCCTATGAAGATTAAATTAGCCAGTTATGAATTTGTTGGTCAATTCGAACAGGGACCTGCAGATGCTGAATTATGGGCGAGTAATGACGATACAAACTGGACAAAAATCCATTCGTTCAGTGGTAATACGATAGGCGATAACACAACAGCGGTAGCATACTCCGTAAATTCTGAAAATTTTTACAAAATATACGCCATGGTTGTATTAAAAATCATCGGTGCGCTGAATGCAACATCCATAAAAGAACTCAAGTTCTTCGGCACCCGTGAGCAGGGTCAATCCGTCCTCCACGATGGCCAACTGACCCTCACGAAATCGTTAAATGTTCCCCGAATTGGGCCGGCTCTCGACGCGGACGATACACCCCGTCGGGACCGACTCATGGTGGAATACAATACCTCGACCAACCCCACCTTTGATGGGGCTGTTAGGGACACGGGTGGGAGGGGGTTGGATGGGGTATTTACTACGGGTGCCGGGTACGATGCTACAAAAAAAGTACTCACATTTAACGGTGCGACAACTTCGGGTGTATCTATCGGTGGAGCCACTGGTGTAGGAGGTGATAGACCATTCAGCGTGAGTTTATGGTTTAATGCTTCCTCTTTAACAGGTGGTGTCGATAATACCCTAGTTGGATGGGGAGCACCGTCTAACCGAGAATCCTTTCTCATGACAATCGACACAACAAATAATCAAATTCTCGGGCAATTCTTTGGTAATGGTATGTCTGTTTCTCCGAGTGGGGGAATAAATTTGGGCAACTGGTATCACGCAGTGCTAACGTATCCGGGTGGTGGACATTACAATATGAGTATCTATGTAGATGGTGTAAAAGGTACTAACACAAACGGTGGTACAGATTTAGGTGGACTAGTTCCCGAAGATTCCGAGATAACGATAGGAACATATAAAAATGCATCAAATCAGGGGTTGAACGGCTCCATCTCCAACTTCAAACTCTATGACACGGTCCTCACAGACTCAGAGGTCAAGACCCTCTACGATATGGGTCGGTGCGACGAGGGCCACCACGTGGTGAACTTCTCGAAGACTCGGGTGGGGATCGGCCTCGGGGATGGGGAGGCTCCTACATATACACTAGATGTCCGTGGTCAGATCCGTTCACAGGGTTCCTTGGTGACTTCTTTCACTGGACAACACATTTGTTCCGCTGATGAACCTATGGAAAAGGGTTTAATAGTTTCAGCAAAGAAAAACCGTTTTGTAAAATTAAATGGATTTGCAACTGGTCGTGAGGCGATTACCGTAGATGAATCACTTCCCATCGTTTCTCTTTCAAATGTAGCTCAAGATAAGGCGTGTTTTGGTGTTATTTCTTCTATTGAAAAACCATCATCTAAAAGGAAACAGGAAATTAATGGTATAATTTCAGAAACTAAGAAAGAAAATGGTGATAACCGCGCCATAGTGAACTCCGTGGGTGAAGGTGCTATTTGGGTTGTTGATACTGGAGGAGCCCTAGAGTCGGGTGATTACATCACAACCTCAAATGTGGCGGGCTACGGTCAAAAGCAGAATGACGATGTGCTTCACAACTACACGGTTGCCAAAATCACGATGGATTGTGACTTTACAGGATCCAACGTCACCGTTCAAACTATTAAACGTGAAGAGACTGGTCTTAGGACCATCATGGAAGATAATTGGAATCAACTCGTGGATTATGACCGTTCATCCAATACAGAGACCCAATATTCAAACACTTTAGCGCCCTCGGCCTACTCGGACCAACCGGGCTATGTTCCAAGAGAGGTGACCACTATAGTTGACTACACAGATGGGTCTAATATCGTATCCATAGCTGAATGGTCCAATCTAGAATCAAACATTCAAAATACATACCAAAGCAATACATTCACGGAAATTGTGGATTATACGAAATTCGTGAGCCTCGGTGAGTGGTCCAATCTGACCACAGAAACTCAAAACACATACTCAGAAGCTGAAATTACAACCTATTACCAAATTCAAAGGGGTGAAAATGTCCTCGATGAAAACGGTCAGCTCCAATTTGAGGACAAGACGGGTGCGACTGAAGCACCATATGAGAGGCGTTTCTTAGACGCCTCAGGTGCCCAAACAGATGAGGCGAATGCGGTGCACATCGCAGCCTTCGTGGGGTGTACCTACCATTGTGGCTAAGTCCCGATTTGAGACCGAAGGTCTCTGGTCGTACATGAAAAAAACAAACTTCTTACAAACTGCATCCCACTTTGTAAGAAAAATAAACTCTTACTATAATATAAACAAAATGTCTGGTGGAATTGCCCAACTTGTTGCCGTGGGTGCCCAGGATGCCCACCTCGTTGGTGATCCCGAGGTTAGCTTTTTTAGGTCCACTTACCGTCGTCACACCAATTTTTCCCAAACCGTCGAGCGTCAGGTTATCCAGGGTGCTTTGTCCCGGGGTGGTATGTCTACAATCCGCTTTGAGCGTAAGGGTGATCTTCTTGGATACACCTACTTCACTTCTATCCACAACTCTGACAATGCTTGTGAGGCCCTTGATTGGTCGACCATGATCGACAAGGTTGAGCTTCTCGTGGGCGGTCAAGTTATTGATGATCAGGATACTTTCTTCGCTAACAAGATTGCTCCTAACCTTTTCGCCACTGGTATTTCCAAGTCCCCCGTTGGTGGACTCTACGATGGCTCCACTGCCTCCAAGTTCTTCCCTTTACGCTTCAGTTTCTGTGAGAACTGGCAATCTGCCCTTCCCCTCGTTGGTTTACAATATCATGATGTGGAGCTTCGCATCCGGTGGGCGGATAACGCCGCTGTGGACAGTGCTACTCGCCGTGTTGAGTGCCACGCTAACTTCATCTACCTCGACACTGATGAGCGTCAGCTTATCGCCAGCGAGCCCAGGGGTATCCTTATTACACAGGTTCAGAAGGCTCTCCCTTCCATGGGTCGCACCCAGGAGTTGAACTTCAACCACCCCATCAAGTTCTTGGCTGCGAGCAACGTTGCCACCGACAGTGTTAACACCGCTACTAACCGTGTGAAGCTTCAGATTAACGGTACTGATGTCACTGACTACAAGTTCATTGATCCTCACTACACCACCGCCGCTTCTTACTACCACGCCCCCAACTCCAAGACTGATCCCCAGCTTTACACGTTCCCCTTCTGTCTTGACACTTCCAGGCTTCAGCCAACTGGCAGCCTTAACTTCAGCCGCCTTGATTCTGCCCGCATTGTCAGTGAGACAAGCAACTTCAAGGACACAATTTATGCCGTAAATTTCAACATTTTAAGGGTGGAAAACGGGATGGGAGGTTTATTATACAGTAACTAAATTTACCCTTCACTATAACATAATCTTTACTACTAGTAAAATGAACTTCTGGTTGATTGTCTTTTTACTAGGAGCAGTTTTCGTCTTGACGTACAACCCCAAATCCAGGACACTCGAGAAAATCGTCGAAGTCCAGCCCAAGCAGGAACAGTGTGAAGCTGAGAGATATCAGCGTCTTCAATTCATTGGAGGGGATGATGCCTGTACTCAGAAGGGAAATACTAAAATGGGTGCAATAATTTCAGCTTAAAAGAAATCGACGTCTATTACACATAAGATGTTATCTTTTGATCGCGAAACCATGCTTATCGCGGGTGTTATTGTTTGCATTGCCGTCGTTGCTTACATGTTTAACGACATGCGAAAGACAAAGGAGGATGTTCACGCTGTGAAGACCTTCTCGGTTAATCTGATGAAGGGTCTCACCATTGAACCGGTTGAAGATGAAGCGAAACCTCAGACTGTTACTAAAATTCCTATTACTGAGGAGAAAAAGGATGAATAAACATATTCGTATATTATAACTTGCTAAATGAGCAATGAAGAAATACAAAGCGATAGCTATTCCAGTAACGTTTGAAGGCGATCGCCCACGGTTTCTGACCGTGAGGGATCGTAGATTTAAGGATTGGATTTTTGTCACAGGGGGGTGCAGGCGTAGAGAAATTTACAATCCTTTAAGATGTGCTCTCAGAGAGCTAGAGGAGGAGACACGAGGTGTCGTTTCATTGAAGAGGGGAGAATATACAGAGTTTAACTTTATACATAAGGAAAGTCCCACAGTAGAATTAGTATATAATGTTTACGTCTTTTTCGTCGACTATAAACGCACCGATCAATTCAATATGATTAAGAAGTTTAATGATGAAAAGATGAAGACCAATTTAAAAAAGATTAATAAAGAACCGATAAAGAAGACATACGACGAGAATGATTTTATGAGCTTTGATACTTTAGAAGAATTCAATGGTCGTAAACGATGGGATCTGATCATACGAAATGTCATTCAGAACCAACAGTTCTATTCGTGTGTAACTTCGTTAAATAGAAAAACATTTAGTATAAAATAGGAATGAAGTCGAAGACTTACATTTTAAAGCAGATCAAAGATCTTCTTATTGATAACAAAGCATATAGTGATCGCAGGGCGGAACAATATATAGAGAGTGTCAGAACTAAGACAGTCTACGAACTTCTTGTTATTAAAAAGAACCTTAGTACCGATATTAAAGAGCATGCAGACATTTCTTGTATGCGATCCATTCTATATGATAGCTATCAAGACGATTAAAAGAATGACTCCAAATATAAATAAGTATGTTCAAGAGCTGGTGCTCTAAGAACAATTTTAAAAATGCGAAAGCTACTTCACACGTTCTCATGGATGGTGGAGTGCTTTCGATACCATTCGACAAACTTGACGAATTCTGTGAACGTTACGTAGAAGCCGTGAAGAACAAGGAAAAACTTTATTTGGTGGAACAGAAGACTCCAACCTATAATTTCTTTTTGGATATTGACTACAAAGATGAAAAGGCGTTGGATATTCCATTTGTGCAGAAGCTTTGTAGAATCATATGTGACAAGGTAAAGACTCTAGGAGGTAAAGATTGTCTTATATGTGTTTCTAAACCAAAAGAAGTTGATGACAATCTGATTAAGACCGGTGTTCATATGAACTGGCCAGGATTTGTCGTAGATCAAGAGAATGCATTGAATATCCGCGAACATGTTATTGCAACTTTGAAGTCCATTTTCAAAAATAAAAGTTGGAATCAGATTATTGACTGTTCAGTATATGGTGATTTAAAAAAGCGGACCAAGGGAAGTGGATTTAGAATTCCATGGTCATACAAAAAGGGGAAGCACCTTGCATGTGGTGGTCAGGGATGTTCAGGGTGTGATGATAACGGTAAGGTCACAGAGCTTCCATATGTACCGGTATTCAAGTATGTTTATGGTCCCGTTCTTTGTCTAATGAATACAGTTTCCCAAGAAAATGAACCATCTATTGATACTTTGAAAATGTCGATCATTCGTACAGAAGATACAAATGCCAGGGCTGTACGACCACTTGATGGTAAGAAGAGGGAAGAGGGTTCGTTCACACAGACTCAGATGAAAGACGAGTTTGACAATTCAGAAGCTATAGCCCACCTCGAAACTTTTATTCGAAAGAACCTTGAAGGTCAGGAAGATGCTAGAATCACTAAAGTATTTACTCATAAAAATCACTTTCTCGTATCATCATCATCTAAATACTGTGAAAACGTAGGACGTTCTCATAATTCCAATCATATATGGTTTCATGTCGTCGGTGATGTCATTATTCAGAAATGTTTTTGTACATGTGAAACAGTGATAGGTAGGAAAAATGGATTTTGTGCAGATTTTAGGGGAGAACAAAACCAATTGCCAGCATCCCTCGTTAGTAAACTATACCCAAATGCGGGACCACCCAAAAGATCTATAACACCACCAATAAAGCAAAAACTAACGATAGACGATGCTATTCCAGTGCTTAATGAGTTTATTAACAAAAATATTCAGGCCATGGATATTACAAACCTCTCTAAAAAGAAAGGAAAATACATAGCTACAACTACAGTTCCAGAATGTGAACTCTTAATAGACAAGACGGGAATTGACTTTGTATATTCAAAAACTCCATCTAAAAACCATAGAAGTGTCCTAAACAAAAAATCCAAGGAGATTTTATTTCCAGACAAAAAATAGGATGTCAGGAGCTTTACTGGCCACAGCTACATATTTAACAAATCTTCTTACTAAGAAAACTATTCGTAGTGACGACTTAGATGTTCTCATAAAAAAGGTACATGAATATTCAGGATTAAACCCCGATGAGTTTTATGCATTCATCACCAACATACATGTCTTTAAGGACATGCTCAGAGAAGATCCTGAATTTGCAGCAAAGTTTCTTTATATAGCACTGGATAGTTTAGAGAACGTTGGATTAATGTCAGAATTCCAGGAAGATATACATCAACTAGCATTACAAATAGGTTATTACGCAGAAAAGATGATAATGGACGCTTCTATTAATAAAAACACCGCGTTTCATCCTAAATACTTAAACAGTCGACTATAATAGAACCAAATGATTTCCCGTTCTGGTCGCCGTATTAAGAAACCCGTTATTTATTCTCCCGAGGAGGAACTTGTAGATGATTATAAAGAGGACGAATACGACAGTGATGATGACAACAGTGATATCGATACCGACGATGAAATCGGTTCCGAAGATGACTACGAAGACAATGATGAAGATGCAGATGACGACGGAAATCTAAAAGATTTTGTAGTAGGTGATGATGATGATGACGAAGATTATGAATCTTCCGACGAAGAGGAAGAGTATAGTGAGTAATTTCCCACTTAAAAAAATGAAAAACAATTATAGAAATGGAAGCAGATATCGGTAATCCCATAGATTTTAACAAGGAAGAACATATTCAGGATTCGGAACCCGATCAAGACCATGATTATTACCAACACCAACAGGCACCAAATCCCATGATGATGATGCCTCCTCCCATGTATCAATCTCAGCAACCAAAAGTTGATTTTTTTGCAAACATTGATAAAACGACGTGGATTATAGGATTTATTGTATTTATACTTGGATTTTTTATGGGGAAGACAATGCAACCAATCATACTCAGGCCTGGCTAAGAGGGTATCCGTATATCCACTCTTTATCGCTCCAGGGGAAATTACCAATAAATTCACCAGTTGAACCCCTTTTCCGTTCAGTAAAATACGCACGGCTCGTGACCACAGGGTCCTTAAGTTGTGCGGCTAAAACTTCTGAAGCTGTATTCATCTTCTTTTTGACAATCTCAGGTGATGTGAAAAAGAAGTAAGCTACAAAAAATACGATGAGAAGTGTGATGATATTAATCAACACACTGAACATTCTTACTAGGTATAGACATTTTTTTTATATTATTCGCTGACGGTGTTGAGTGCAGCCTTGGTATCGGCTTCACGCTTAGCCTGCCTTTCCTTCATCTCCTCGGCGACAATTTCATCCGCCTTCTTCACGAGTTCCTCCATAGGAGTGTCGGGATTCTCCTTCTGTAGACGTTCAAGAACCTCGGCTGGATGACTGATAGGAGCTTCATCCGGCTTATTGTAAAACTTGGAGTTCTCGTCACCGGGCTTGAAGTTGCTAGCCCCCTCAACCATATCACGCTTACGTTCCTCAAACATCTTGACAGCTGCAGCCTGGTTCTCCTTGTAACCCTGCATAAGCTCCTCGAGCTTCTCGTTGGTATAGTGAACATCCTCAATCTTCGTGGGATCGGGAGGAATGAGAAGCCACTTGTACATATCTACGACATAAATATCAAAAGTCGCATCCTCCTTTTGAAGACGCTTTGCATGGCTCTCAGCCTCTGGACGAGAGTTAAAGCAACCCCTGATCTTAATACCAAATTGATCATTCTTCTGAGGACACTCGGGACCCACAACGGAAAGGCATGCGTAAATCTGGCCAGGAACGGTAGTGTAATCTTGTTCGAGAGAACCCATTATATTATTACTATACACAAAAACTTTAAGTTCTTTATAACCTAAGTCATTTAAGCCTTTGACACGATATGATAATATGGAAGATATACGGAAAGCTCATAACAATTTTAAGAAGGATCTTATCCAGAAGTCGACGGATAATGGAGATCTTGTACTCGATGTTGGGTGTGGTTGCGGCGGTGATCTTCAAAAATGGCGTCATGCGGGGGCTAGTATAAATATGTGTGACCCGGATGAAAAGTCCCTTGAAGAGGCGAAATCAAGAGCAAAGAATTTGAAGATACGCGTTAATTTTTATAACGGTGATATTTTCAATTGTCCTAACAGAAGATATAATGTGGTGTGTTTCAATTTTTCTTTGCATTATATTTTTGCATCGGAGAAATTATTCAAAGAGTCTATACGTGAAATAAAAAAACGTATGAAACCGGGTGGAAAACTCATAGGGATTATTCCAGATTCGGAAAAGATTATTATGAAAACACCGTTACAGGATGACATGGGTAACTTCTTCAAATTGAAGGAACATGGTAACGGTGGTTTTGGTGAAAAACTGTTCGTACATTTGATTGATACTCCTTATTATTCGGATGGTCCAAAATCAGAACCAGTTGCATACAGAGATCACCTTATTCATGAACTAGAGTCGAACGGTTTTACTTTAACTCTATGGGAAAACTTATCAGGAAGTCACATCTCCGAGTTGTACAGTAAATTTATGTTTGTATATAGAAAATGATAGCAGTAGTAGTATTGTTTATCATTAATGTATACCTATATGTGACTACAATTGAACCCATGAAATTGAGGTTAGTCAAGGAGAGGTATAAGATATTCCGTGAAAGTGTAGAAGGTACAGAATTTGAAAAGTTGAAGCATCCGATACCTATTACAGGTCATCATAGATTGAAGGGTACAGTTGGGTACAACCTGAATAAAGGTGCAGAGATTGGGTTATGTATAGATGGTGAAGTGAATGAAATCTTTCATGTTTTGATCCACGAACTTGCACATTCTTTAGTGAAAGAATTTGATCACTCTAAAAAGTTCTGGGAAACCTACAACAAACTAAAGGATCATTGTGTACGTTTAAATATATACGAACCAATTCCAATCGAAACACCTTTTTGTGGTATGCATGTCCAGGATAAATAATCTAGGTATACACCAAATGAAAACACCACTGTCGACAGTTTTCACTGCAGTGTTCATGTGGATTATCGTCTATGCGATAACCATGGTCCCTATATACACCAGGAACTATCATGCGAATCTAGCTCTGATGACAATTGTTATACCAAACATGCTTAGGTTAATTGTTGGTCAAGTTCCTCAGTTGGCGGTTGACAAGGGTTTCTTCTTCTCATCGACTATCATCGCCTTCATTCTTGTAGAAGGTTTGTCTCGTCTCGTTAAAACTTTAAAGGGGCAGATCAAGGATTATGGGAAGGAAAGAAGGAAGAGCTTGGAAGTGAGTCTCTTATTTCTAGCCGCGTTCATAATTGGAGCGGGAATTACATATTTTATCGGTGTAGATAAATCAATCTATAGCAATATGGGTTGGGAACAGGTTCCTTAAGCCCTGAGAACATAGCTCTGGCTAATATGGAAAAGAACAGCCGCTACAAGACCAGTGGCACCAAGGCCAATCAAGCTTCGACGACCAGCGTCGTTCAAAAACTGAGGAATCATTGTAGCGAGCTTCTCTTGTACGGGTGTGCTAATAGCCGCGGCCGTACAAGCAGAAACAATAAGAGCCTGTAACTGTTGATCAGTGAGGTTAAAAGGATTTTTAGACGCGGGAGACTTTGTAGCAGTCTCGTTCATGACAGGTTGGGGAGAAGCAGCCATCATCTGCATCTGCATAGGAATCTGAGAAGGCATCTGTGTTGGCATGGATGGGGGTGCCATCATCTGAGCCTCCATAGGTTCTGGTTGACCCATCAATTCGGAAATAGGTGTAGAGTCCATAGTAACTTTACTTTCACTGACATTTTTTTCTTCATTATTATGCGTAATAAAAGACGTCGATGAATTAACCTGAACCATACCACCGTCAGAATTGTCTGATAAATTCATGGTACGAATGTCCGTCATTTAGTATTGATCTATGTTTTTACTATTAAATAAAGACGCAGCCTGGTTATTTCTTCTTAGTAATGGTTAACGCTGTTTTCTTTGTAGCTTTCTTCGCATCAGTCTCTTGTTGAGAAAGGTATTTGGGGTTATACATTTTTCTATGAGCTGCCCATAATTCTGGACCACCGACTCTAAAATTCTTTCGAAGCGTTGCCTTGTACCAAAATACACAATCCTGAATTTTGTTAGATTTAACGGTGTTATCAAGAACTAAGCATTCATAATTTTCTGTGCAGGCATCCATAACCTTTGAGAACATATCGTAGTTTGGAAATATACCAAAAAAGGACTTGTAAAGCTTCTCCCGATTCTGAATGATGTTCTCCCTGAGAATGAACACGTAATCCACGTTAGCTCGTAGTGCTGGTGGTAAGTCCATCACATATTGCATTGTCAACATAAAGAAGATCTTCCAATGACGACCATTCATAAAACATTGTCTGATGCAGGTATCTTTTAGAAACTTTGAGTCGTACATACAGTCATCTAAAAGCATAAAAGTTCCACAATTGTTTTTACCTGCACCCACCAACTTCCGCTGCCTGGCCATAACACGCTCTATGGCTTCCCTATCATAATCGCCATAAACGAAGAGGTCTGGAATGAATTCGGAATAAAAATGATTACCTTCTTCTGTACCACTAAGAACTATACCCGTAGGAAGGTGCTTCTTATGATACATGATATCCTTTACCAGAGTACTTTTACCTGTATTACGCTTTCCTATAAATACACAAACGCGATCGTCTGTCATAGTCGCAGGATTGAATTTCCTCAACTGAAGATTCATCTACTTTAGTGTCCCGTTTTATTTGAGAATATTTTACTCGCACATATTAGATATGTCTGGAGCTGTAAAACTTGCAGTGACAGGTGTTCAGGATCAATGGCTTACAGGTGATCCGGATTTTTCTTATTTCCTGACAACATTCAAACGACATACAAAGTTTGCCTTGGAGCAAATTGAAACACCATTTGATGGAGATGTTGGATATGGTGAAGAGTTACGCTGTAGAATTCCACAAAACAAGGGTGACTTGGTCAAAAGTGTGACTGTTAAATTCTCCTTGTCCGCTCCCGAAGATGATGATGGAAATAAACTTAATTTTAAACCATCGTTTTGTACAGATCTTATTGATACAGCAGATTTGTATATAGGAGGACAGTTAATAGAGCGTCTTACGGGTGAATATATATACATGCATCAACAACTTCATAATACTATAGATGACATAGAGCAAACGTTATACTTTTTAAATGGTCATGGTAGTAAAATTTTTGATTTCACAGGTGAACAAACATTTTTTATCGATCTTCCATTTTATTTCAATCGTGCAACTTCACTTTCTATACCCACATCAGCACTCTTAAAACAACAGATGGAAGTAGTAATAAACTTGAAAAATCTCACTGATATCATAAATGGTCCAATTCCATCTTCAGGTGTACAAGGGAAAATATTAAATATATCTCTTGATACAGAATTTGTATTTATAAGCGATGATGAACGATTTTATTTACAATCCATGCCTCTTCAATATCTCATATCACAAGTACAATTATCACAGGTTACATTCAACCTCGGTGAAACTCAGAAAACCTTTATGATCAATTTTAAGCATCCAGTTAAAGAACTTTTATTTTTAGCAAAGAAGGGAAAGGAATTCTATAGAATTGAAAATGTAAAATTGGATTTCAATGATATGAATGTCATGGAATGTGATCATCTATTTATGACATATGAACAACCATTACTTTATCATATAAACTGCCCCGAAGATGGATCACCGTTTGGTGTCTACAGTTTTGCACAGAACCCAGAATCACATTACCCGTCCGGTCATGTCAACATGAGTAGAATAATTCACAAAAGAATGACTGTTGATATAGATCCTACAGATGATAAAGTTGTACTTAAAATATTTGCTGTGAACTTCAATATTTTACATATCGAGAGCGGCCTCGGGGGTTTAAAATTTTAACGGTGTATAGTAGTAATGGCTGGAAGAATTCAGCTTACAACGAGGGGTGTTCAGGACGTCTATTTTACTGATAACCCGGATTACTCGTACTTCGTTCAACTATTTCGAAAACATACAAATTATACTACACAATTTGTAAAACTGGATGTAGATAATGATGTTGAGTTTGGAAAAACCGTCAGTGTAACTATACCAAAAGATCAAGGTGATCTTGTTAAAACAATTAGTTTAGAAATAGAGTTGGATAAAATCGTTGGAGCCGATTCAACACGTATTGGTTATGTGGAGTCTATAGGACACGCAATGATTGAGTATGTCGATATGTATATAGGCGATGAGAAGGTGCAACATATACCAAGCGATTATTTACAGATTTACTCGGAACAAAATTATACACAGTCTAAACAAAAAGCTCTTGAAAAGTTGATAGGTAAATATCCAGACAGAACTTCTGATGTACCTGTTTCAAGTGGTGTAATTTTAGGTCACTTAGGACCTGCTACACAAACCAAAAAACTATTTATTGATATCCCCTTTTATTTCTATCGTAAACCAGAATTGGCTATACCTCTATGTGCTATGTGTTTTCAAGAAATACGCCTCGAAATTAAATTCAGAGATTTGAAAGATTGTTTAGTACAAACAGATCCTCCTACAAACACATCTCTCCAAACAACTACATTAGATTTTGATCTCATCTCGAATGTAAAAATTGAATCAAATGTCGTTGTCGCTTCTTCGGATGGAAGTAACGTTGCTACTAATTTGAACAGTCAAATTGATATACCAGGTAAAACCATATTCAATGGTGTTGGTGTGGTGTCGCCGGCTATGAATATAATTGTGACACCTGATAATATATACAGATATGAAAATGATCTATGGCAGGGGTATCAAGCTTCTTCATTAAACCCAGGTAATACTATACATTTTTCAGATGACGGAAATGTTATAGTAGAAGTTCGTACTGGTATATGGGTATGGGATGGAGCAGCATATACATTTGCGCCATATCCAAATATAATTGCACTATCTAGAGATGGTAATTTTTATTGTGTAGAGGGATCGAGCACGTTAAGACTTGAAATATTTAACATAACCACAGGTGATCGTTTAGGGGGTTTTTTTAATAAAGTAGTTAATGTTGCAGTGTCTCAAGCACATTTATCTCATGATGGTACAAAATTGTTAATCGTACTTAATGATATTGTTTACGTATATCAATATACAACCGATTGGTTTAGATATGGTCAAAATGTAACACTTTTCGAATCGGGTATACTCACATATGTAAAAGATGGAAATAGTTTTTTTGTGTATAACCAAAATGAAGAATATAATCATCCAGCTACTGCTACTGGGGTTGGTCGTGTATACGTCTATGACACTACAACAACACAATGGACTGAGGTACATAGATATAAGGGTTCCGGTGGAACGTATGCGTCAATGAGTGATGATAAATTGAAATTACATATTAAAAGAGATATTAATAAAACAGATGTAATTACACTGAAGGAATTGACCCGCTCAGTTGAAGGATACGACGAGGTTGTTATACAAAGTGTTGAAAATATAGTTGATGCTGGTAGTAATGTGTATGGTGCCGGTTATCAGAGTTTAGTATCTCAGGTACAAGAAACAGTTGCTTTTAATACTAACACTTCATACTCACAAAACACGGAAGATTTTTTAGACCCGAATGGTTTAGATGATACAACAATATCTAATAATGGTTTAGTTCGGGTGAATCATTATACATCTGGTAACCAAGCTCGTGTGTATAAAAGAGATTCTGTATCAAATGGATTTGGGCAGTTGAAAATACTTGACCAAGTCGGCATCGAGCAGGACCAATTAAATCTTTCTGATTCAAATAATATATTTAGTAAGTTTTCTATATCCAAATCGGGTAGATATTTTGCTATACAGGATCATACTAATAATGAAGTTCTTGTCTACGAGGTTTTCGACAATTTTTATAGAAATATCCAGTATGTAAATGCAACAACACCAAACATATTAACTAATACACAATTTATGCCGCTGCCGTCATCTTTAGAAGGTCTTAAATTCTCCGATGACGAAACAAGTTTTACGATGTATGGTGGCAACCATGTTAAAACGTTTCTCATATCAGATCCAACTAATGCATTGACAACGGTAACAGAAAATGATTTTAATCATCCTATAGTGGCCGTTTCAAAAGACATAAATAGATTTATTAAACATGACCCATCCACTAATGTTATAAAAATTTTCACTATCAACTCAGATGAGACAATTGTTTCAAGTTTACCAATCAATTTGCCATCTACTCCATTAGCATTTGAATTAAGTAAAGATGGAATATTGGCAGCAGTGGTGACAGACACATTTACTTACATATATTCTTATGACGGGAAGGGGTGGAAACAGAAATCGTCACTGTTTGTTGGTATTCAAACCTTCAAAAAATTTTATATGATAGATGACGGTAATACACTGATTTACATCAAATCCGAATTACCAGCCAATCGTACATTGGTTGAAGTGTATACATATATCAACAATGTTTGGAGTCGTATACATGAAGAAAATGATAATAGTACCATCGGTGGAGAGGGTATTGGAGATGTGTCACTTAACGGTCATCATATAGTGTTGCCTTTCACAACGAATGCGAACTTCACCACCGGGAGTTCAAACGACCCGAAGAAAAACTTAAGATTCAAAAATATTGATACTCAACAATTATCAGTTGTAGTTGGTGTAGATAAAGACATAAGTCAAGTGTACCCAAAACAAATATTATCTTGTAAATTATCTTTAGAAATGGTATTTTTAGATAAATATGAACGGGCAATTGTGAAAGACAAGAAAAAAGATTATGTAATAACTCAATTACAACATAACCGATTTTTAGGACCAAAAGAATTTCAAACTCATCGATTTAGAACCAACTTTCTAAATCCCGTAAAAGAATTATTTTTCGTCATCAAACGTGAAAATAAACGAGAGTATTTAGATTTTGTATCACCTTTTGACTATGATAATGATACAATTACTAGTGAAAACAAACTCATTTTCTATGAAAATCTAAAGAGTCTTGAATTCAAATTAAACGACACACAAGTATTAGATGAAGATACAGGAAATTTTGCATTCCTCAAGGCTATACAACCAGCTATTCATCACTCTAAAACACCGTTGATTAGACGGTTTTACACATATAGTTTTGCATGTGAACCAGAACAACATTTCCCAACAGGGCAAGTAAATTTCAGTCTCGTAAATAATCAGTTGATGACATTCAACCTTACACAGAATACAACAAGTAATAGAAATATAGACATATACGCTTTAAGTTATAACATACTTAGGTTAGATAAAGGTATGATGCGAGTAATGTTTAATACGACATGAACATGCAAACAGGTTTCGGTTTTGAGGGTGACAATATGGCTGAGCAGTATATCGCTGCTATGATGAATATTGTCAGACCTGTATTGGAAAAATCTATGGTGTTGGCTTGTGAATATTCGAAAGCGTGTGGAAGAGACATTCTTCTTCCAGAAGACATCGAATATGCAAGTAAGTACTGTGCCATGTACACAGTTGGACACGATATTGGTAGCATTTTTCCAGAAATTTATAATGACCAAGACGATGAAGAAGACGAAATCGATGAAGTTGATGATGCTGACTGTCCACCATTCGCAAGGTACTCCGGTACAGAGGAAAGGTTCAAACGTATCAATGAAGCCTATGATAGATGGGATTCATGGCAACCCCAGAATCCGACAGAAGTCATGTTAAAAAATGCTATTAATAGTAATGGACCCAGTGGGATGGACTAATAGTGAATTTAAAGTTATTGATAATGACTCAGAAACAGACAGTGATACAGACTCTGACACAGAGTCGGAAGAAAACAATCAGGGGACTAAGGGTTATTCTACACAAAAGTACAAGAAAATCTTATATGAGGTTGAATTGTTACCAGAATAATTTTCTATACTTACAATAAATGTCTACCGCCGCTCTCGAAACTGTCCAGGTTCTCACTAAGGAGCTCCAATCCCAGTCTCTCAACTCTGTTGTCGCGGGTTTTTCCTTCGCGGCTGCCATCTCTTGGCTTGATCTCGTTCGTTGGGCTATCAACCAGATTGTCCGCGTCCAGAAGAACGGTGGCCTCCACTATGGTCTCACCGCTCTGTTCACGACTCTCCTCTCCGTCGTTGTGTACCTCGTGATCGCTCGCTTCTCTCCCGGCGTGAAGAAGCCCATCGCCCCCGTGTACGCTGTCACTCGCTAAGTTTTCTTACGTGTGATGACCAGAGTAAGCATACCAAAAAATAAAATTATAGAAATCAAGACGTATTGTCTCCATCTATACGGATCCTCAAAATCGGGGATGCTTATAGGCGGTGGTAAAACCCCAACATCTGGTGCAGTATGCTTAGATATTGCTTTAAATTTTCCCGTATTACACTCAATCTGAAATTTCAGAACATGTTCCTGATGCCTGAAATCGTATGGAATCATTCGACCTTGACTCATGTAATAAAACTGTATATGTAAACTCTTAAGACCTTTTTGAGACCCAGAGAAGAACGTGTGTTCAACAGGGTCATCTGAAATGTAATTTACATAAGGGCCGTTGATCAATATCTGACCGGTATAAAAGGGTTCTCGAAGATAAACATCTTTATTGAATGTCTCGGAACCTGTACCTATACGCAGTAGAAATGCATTTGGTCCTTCAAGGTTAATAGATCCACTGGTGTATGTACCACTATCTGGTATAGTTATATTCTGTGGAGGTAGACCAAATAATTGATGAGGAGTTGTGTAACTGGATGACACAAGATTAGATACTGTATCATCTGTTCCTGACATGTAACGGGCATTCGTACCGTCACCAAAATCTATAACCTTCGCGTCGTTTGTATTATTTGTGTATGTAATTGAATTTGTGTTTGAATTATATGCAGCGTCTATGTTAATGTTATTGGGACTTTTTTGAAGTTCATCACCTATGAATGTCGCTAAATCAAAACCATCATTAAAAGAACGGTTTGGTAACGATATGGTAGTAGAAGTGTCAATACTAAACGTATTGTTACGGGCGTGAATCAATGTTTGACTGTTTGGTATACGAGCGGAAAGAAGAGTAATTTTTTTTACATCATAAATTTCATTCTTCAGATCGATTATATAATCGTGCGGGTCTGGGTATTTCGAATAGTCGCGTTCACTACTATCGATTTCTAAGGTATGGACCTCCATTAAAATTTGCGTATATAATTTTAATGGGTGTTTTGATTTGATGTATTTATGATTTAATTAATGGTCTTGCTGAAAGGGTTGTTCGCAAGTTGGTTCTTGGCTATATCTAATCCGTTGCCTGCTACACGGGGATTCATGTTACCCTTGTAAGGATTAAGCTCGGTGTACTGATTATGTTTATAGTGTTGCATCCATCCACCGTTAGCACCACCTGTGCGTCCGTCAATCCGAGTCTTATCGTGACGAATAGTGGTAAGAGCACCATGTTGATTGACGGGTTTCTCACGCACATTCATACGACCAGGATTACCCGTCCTATTTGGCTTCGAACGACGCTCATCGGGACGAATACCATAGGAAAACTGTGTGTTAACATCATATCCAGAGTTACCTCCACCAGTATTATTCATACGGGCAGCAGGAGAAACCATGTAACCACCATAGAAGTTCGCAATACCGGGTGATGGGTTATTCACATGCATAAATTGAGAATCGTGTACATCACCCTTATTACGGGTGGGAAGCTGGGGTATGGCCTGAGCTGAAATGAAACGTTTACCAGGGGTTTTGTCGAGGCCATCAGTCCGGTGACCAGTTTGTGCCCTATTGGTATTTCGCATAGCTTTTTGATGAGAAGCACGAGGCACCGCACCACTCATTCCCTGAGCACGACCAAATACTGGAGGACGACGCTCGGGAAGGTACGCGGTTTTTTCAGGTTGATTGTGAGTCAATTCGCCAATTTCTGCTCGGCGACCACCCTTGATATCAACAGCGGGACCCGAACGACCGGGTAACGTTGTGAGACGGTAGGCTCCTGTATTTACAGGATTTACACGGAAAAGTTGTTGGTAACCACCAGCCGATTCAACGTTAGTTCCAACACCCAAACCTGGACCAACAAGCTTTTGTTCAATGGGTGAAAGATTATTCATACGACCTTGATCGTAAAGACGTCCACGCATCTCTAAAAGCTCTTGACCACCCGTACGGCTTTGAGGGGCAATAACAGAAAAGGAATCGACTTCAGTCTTCCTATCTTTGAAAGGGTCACTGAACTCGATTTCTTCGAATTCAGTTTCAAATAGTTCTGGCTCCTCTCTGACAACTTGTTTAGGTTGTTCTGGAACTTCGCTCAGTTTTCGACCAGCGTAGATTAGTCCGGCAACTGCCAATACAGAAACTGGATCTGCCATTCTTACTTGAAACCAATATTTTTATTGTGGTAAATACCTTTGGTTAAACATACTATTCTGAACATACGCACGTGTGCTGAGAGGTTCGTAAGTTCGGGTACGAAGAGGAACCTTGCACGCAGTATTATTTAGGGGAAAATAACCACTCTCATGAGGAGTCACTATAACCTTATTGAAACGTGTTGTCGCTTGAGGGCGAAGCTGATCACTTACTTCGATAAAACGAGCTGGGGAACCCTTACCCGCCATGTAAGGAGCGGTACCATAAACCATGGTAGATGGGCGGGATGAGTAATTTAATGCACTAGGTTGAGGGTAAACAAAAACTTCTTCATCGGCCCTGTTGAGAGGAGGGGAACCGCCACCTGAAAGAATGTTTAGTCCTGGTTGGAGCTGATACGCCATATTACTATTACTTGAGAAAATTAAGCTACATGACCTGCTCGTAAGCCAGATCCTCGGTGCATACCAGACCTCTTATCGCCCGCAGAATCTAAACCACCGAACGCTTCCAACTGAACACCCCTTGCGTTAGGGTTGCAGTATGTGCTATCAGTCTTACAAGTAGGACCGAGTTTCTTACCGTAACACCATTCAGCAAATCCAGTTTGATCACCAACAGCCGTAGTTACGGGATTGGAAACAAATTGTCGGGCCATAGCATTGGCTTGATACGCGGGTAAAGATGTCCTGGAACGACCAGGCATGTACTTTGTGCGATTTTCTAATGAATTGCTAATTTGATTTTTGACAGAGGAATGATAACACGCGGAGGGACGATCGGGACGATCCGTGAAATCAGATAATAACATGTTACCCATAGGATTATCGTCCGTGGGCATGACACATGTAGACTCTGCATTTTGTTCAATTACTGTAGGTCTAGCGTGACCCTCCTTAACCATTCCAGAGTTATACATAACGTACAGAACACCTAAAACGGTAGCCGCTAAAACGAAGATTCGAGGGTCACGGCGAATAAGATAAATAAAGCACGCGGCGTAGATGATGAATCGTGAAGCGGCATTCACACGTTCCTCCGCCGTCTGCTTGTTCGTCGGCCAGAACTGCAAAACCTTTTTATGGTCAATGAGTTCCTGTGGATTGTCAAACCAAACCATCATTTATATATGACTGAGTTTATTTTTTCAACATAGAACTAAACATGTTCATAAGTGCCTTTTCGTCGATTTCACCGTCACCATTCTGCATCTTTTCGGCACATTCTTTGGCGACTGTTTCTATGACAGAGAGTGTCTCTTGGGGGATTGCGGTAATAGTGGTACCAAGCATGTATAGCGTTTGGAGATATTGCCAGACAGCATTCTTAGTACCTTCGGACATCTTATCTGTCCAGTAATCCTCGATGTTTAGGTCCTGAAGAAACTCGATACCCTTAATATCCTCGAGGAAGAAGCTTTCGTCTCGCTGAGTAATCTTCTGAGCATACGCCCCTACACCACCCATATAGGCTTCAACACACTTACGAGGATTTGTGGACTTGAGAAGATCAAAAGTAGTCATAAACTTCTTGATCCCCTTCTCACCGGGGAAAGTTTTGTGCAATTCCGCAAGAAATTGACCCATCATATCATTGAATGCAGATACGGAAGCCATTTTATACTATGTATATTATTTTTATCTTTAACTTTAAAAAGGTTCACTAGAAATGACCTCCTTTTGTGCTAAACCATTCGCCACGATGAAATAAACCATGATGGCGTTGAGTACGGCTGGTTTAACGTAACTACTGTTAGGGAGTTTGTCTTCATTATTAATTCTAGACTTTGCGTGAATATACCCTGCTGTAATAAGGGCTGCTATAAGTCCTGCCCACACGGGGTCTCGGAGATAGTCTGAGAGTTCCATTTAATAATAGGCAACTTTTTTTGTTCTCTGGTCAGCAGCATCATCAAACAAAACATCGTCATCGTCGCCTGCCATTTCAGGTTGAGGTTCTGGGTCAGGAGATCGCACATTTTGGATTGTCTTAAATTCGTTAGCTAATCCACTTGGTTGTGTAGTAGGATCCAGGTCAGGAGACGGTTCAGGTTCAGTCTCAACAATAGGAGGTTGTTCTGAATCGAGAGGAGTTTCTGGGTCTGTTTCCTGGGGCATTTCATTTGTTTCATCATAGATATCTGGGTCCTCTGTATCAGCAAGTTGCTCCTCGTCGTCGATATTAATTTGGTTACCATCTGGTGACATATACGTCTGTAAAATCTGTTGAACGGGAATCAACTGTTTTACAGTGTTCTCGATGCATACGGAAATGCGTATAGCGAGTTTATCGTCGCGGATATGCTCAGATTGTTCTTCATGATAAATGTAGGGATCGCGGTATAACTCTTTGGCAACATTGTCGTAACAGGATTGAATGAAGACCTCATTGGTGGGAACTTTCAATGAAATTTTCTTATTCTCAGCCTTGAGACGAACAGAAGAAAGAATTTTCACACAACTAACAAACACAGCGGCGAGTAAATCATTGAACCATGCACAACGATCGGTGATGTTATCACTGTGGCGTTTGGACATAGCATTACTCCAGTTTGGAACTTCCTTTAGCAGATTTTGGTATTGTATAAGAACCTTGCGTCCCTTAGACATCTTGTGAGCTTCTTCGTACATTTCGGCAAATACTTCGATCATTGGCGGAGCCATGACCTGACAAAGAGCCGAAAGGTATTCCTTTTTAGCTTCTACTAGAATTCCAAGTGGTTCAGACATGGTATACTATAGGAAGATACAAAATTTATTATAAGTCCTACGCACCACCGCTCCTGTACTTATTAGCCATCTTTTTGAGATTTATAAACGATGGCAAGTCTGTATCATCAGAAACGGTTGTGGTATGTATTTTATTTTCACGTTTGGGTAAACCCCACGTGATACAAAGATCTATAGAAGTGAGAACTTGAACATTAAACCCCCCCAACTCTAACTGTCTTTTTAGATATGTACAGGCCTGGGAACGATCATATGTTGGAAACCCAAAAACAACTGCAGGAACACGCAAGAATACACATTTACCACCCAATTCCACTGTGTGTCTTATCTTTCTGCAAAATTGTTCATGGATTTTCTTATACAATTCCTTCTTATTCCTTTTACGGTTCATCTCAATACCTGCGATATCAGATGCATTGATCATTACAATTACTAGAATTTATTTTTTGCTGCTTGTAACTCAACTCCTGTTATCTCTACTTTCTTCTTAACGAGTTCATAGTTGAAAAATTCTTTAGATTGAATATCAGACTGTTCATAAGGTGTGGTATCATTGGGAAGAACGACGTCAATAGGCTGCTTTGTGGATCCTATAACTTCGACCTTGGGTTTAAGACGAATATCAACCGTTAATGTAAAACCCGATACAAAACTACCCTTAGATATAACCATAAACATACACCTGTAAAAGTAGTTACCCGTCTTAGGATGTTCAAATTTTTTAGCAGCAATAGTTTCAATAATGTAGTTGGGCTTTTTGTATTTTTTGGATACATGTTTGTTAGTAGCCATTACAAGTTCGTTCATTAAGTCGTGATTTATCTCAGCTTTCTTTTCAACAAATTCATCTATGTTAACCATCTGTTCAATTTCAACTTCCCGCTGGGTTTTTTTTGTGCCAGGGAAAAACAAAATAACCAGAGCGATCACCAACGCGGCGAGTATGTAAACACTGTTCATTATTATATATGCGTTAATTTTTTTCGAGAAATAAATGAAGTATCTATAAGATGTCTCTTCTGGTGTATAGCCCTAGCTGTCCTCATAGCATCGATATTATTGAATATGTTAAGAATAATCCTCAACTCAAACAGCTTGTGAAATTCCATAACATAAACACCCAGGGAATACCGTATAATTACAAGTCTAGTATTACACGAGTTCCCACTATGTTGACAAAAAATGGAAAACTATTGGTAGGTAAAGAAATAAAGAACTGGTTAATATCCCTCTTACCAAACAATAGTCTTCAACATCATGAATTTGGTGCATTTGGATCTTCTATGTCATCAATCGATGGTAAAGAGGATACCGATGATGCATTTAATTTAGATAACTATGGTGTATCTTTACAACCAGCAATGACCAAAGAGATGGAAGAACGAATTAATCGCAGTGTCAACGACGCGTATAATAATATAAAGAGTTAAAACGCGATTTTAGTAGCCATGAAACTTGTAACCATACAGGCTTCAGCTATAAAATCTACGTTTGAAGTTCTTAAAGATATACTCAACGATGTTAATGTATATTTCAAACCGGATGGTATGACTATCACTAGTCTAGATACTGCACGGGTAGCACTTGTTGATGTATTTTTATCGGCTGACAACTTTGATGAGTATGTATGCGAAAATCCTATCACAGCAGGTATAAATATTACAAACACTTTCAAGCTCCTTAAAACAATTACTAACAATGATGTATTATCTCTATCTGTATCGAGTAAAGAATTTATGGACATCGAAATTACAAGTGAGGCTAAGAAAACCACTACCAAGTTTCAACTTAAACTTCTAGACATTAACGAAAATAGGATAGAAGTCCCCAGTCAAAACATGACCACGGTTACTACTATGCAATCAGCTGAGTTCCAACGTATGTGTAGGGACATGTCTAATATTGGAACGATTATTGAGATAATCCGTGATAAGTCATTCTTGACACTCAAGTGTATGGGAGATTTCGCCAATCAAGACACAACAATTGAATGTGTTGACGAAAGCCCGTACATTTCAGGGAGTTATTCTCTAAAGTATATGAATACGTTTACAAAGGCTACAAGTATGTGTTCAACTGTGCAGTTAATGCAAGAACCCGATAGTAAGTTTCTTATTTTGAAGTACAATGTTGCTGATTTAGGGGAACTTAAGTTTTACTTAGCTTCTAAGGTATCTGAAGACTCTTAATCGTATCTTCGTGAGTTGATACTACCTTTGTCATACCCAAAGCATTAGTTAATTTAATTTTGGGTAACTGATCTTTCAGAACATCTTCTTCGTACCTCAAAAAATCATGAATAGATACATCTTCACCATGGAAATCACTTTTAGGCCCCCCATACTTTTTTACCTTTGATGTAATATCACGTATAGGTTTATTATTGAAATCGAGTAAAGCGACATTTGTTAAAGGGATATTAAAACTCATTGAATCCCTAACGGCATATGGCCAATTTACTTCAATATTATTTGTAATAAACTTGTATTGCTTATTATTGTACCAGTATTTGATACGAAGAATCACACGACTAACGTTTTCAGGAACTTTCTCCCCCATATGTGCGTCATCAGACACATCCACCCAGTAAAAGTTTAGTATTTTATCATTCCAATACTTCGATTCCTTGTCCCAAAACCCACCTTCATCTACAGTATATTCGATTTCGTGATTTACACAGTATTCAAGCTCTTTACTTTCAATTTTAAAATCAGGTTTGTCGGTAATCCTACGATACATACCATACAACCATATGATGACACTGCTTAAAAGATTACGAAGCATTTACTAGTAATGGAAGGTAACTTTTTAAGTAGGTACAAAAACAAATTAGACAATTGGACACGTCTAATAGAAGAGGAACCTCGTAATAAAAATCGTTATCAAACCGAAATGAGTGACTATATCATAAAGTGTATGCCGTATATGAAAATGTATATAGACGAAAGTGAAGAACAGACAAGTACTGATAATGTGTTTAACGCAGTCGAGACAAATGGTATTCAAAGAAAGGATATTTTCACCGATTATTTGATAGATGTTGAAAAGAAGAATATATACAGGCATATACACAAAGACGAAGAGAAATGTCAATACTGTGCTTATAGTAACATTGTTTATTTTCATAATACAAGTGATGCTGTATGTGATTCATGTGGGGTAGTCGTGTATACTATTACAAATGAAGAGCCTACATACAAAGAAGAACAAGAGTTGTTTGAAAAAATTATCAATTATTCATACAAACGAGAAAATCACTTCAACGAATGGTTGAGCCAGTTTCAAGCACAAGAAATGACAACTATACCCGTCGAAGTCATAGAACAATTGCGTGCAGAACTAAAGAAAATGAAAATTAAAAAGGTTGAGGATATTACACATGCTAAAATTAGAGGACTCTTAAAGAAACTCAAATGGAACAAATATTATGAGCATGTACCTTACATAACCAATATACTAAATGGTATTAAGCCACCAAATATGCCACAAGAATTGGAGGAGCGGTTACGAATTATGTTTAAGGATATTCAAAAACCATTCGATGATAACTGCCCTAAGGACCGTAAAAACTTTTTAAGTTACTCCTTTGTTTTATACAAATTTTGCGAGCTTCTCAGTGAAGACTCATACTTAAGATACTTTCCTTTGTTAAAATCGAAAGATAAGTTGTATCAACAAGACGTTATATGGAAAAGGATTTGTGTAGCTAACAAATGGGAATTCATTCCAACGGTTTAATAATCTTTCTCACTTCAACTTTTTTTCCCGGGAATGGTGAGAAGTTAATAAGATAAGCACAGTGTAAACCCGTTAAATTTAGATAATTTAATGCTTGTGTCTCAGATTGATCTGTGAGTGATTTTATAGTCTTAAATTCGAGTACTTGTTCATTATTGACGATAATGTCGGCTCGAAGATTTCCTATAACATGACCCTCGAATGATATAGGCACAATTCTTTCAGATTCGTATGCAATACCATTCTTTCTTAGAAGAACTTCCATGGCGTTGTGATATACACGCTCACTATACCCTGGTCCAAGGGTTGTATAAATTTTAGTGGCCAGAGCTTCTATGTCCATTAAAATTCATGATGGTCTATCCTTTATATCAAAGGTATATCTTATACGGAACTACACAATTGTAGCGTCGATGAATCTTTTTTGTTTCGTCATTTATATATTCTACAAGTTTCACCACCAGATTCTTAAGTTCGGTATACTTCGTCTTATCTAAGATATATTGACGAAGTAAGTCACCCGCTGTATCTATAAACATTTGGTGAATGTTTCGGATGTCCCTATTTTTCTCCCGTAGTTTATCTCTACGTTGAAGTTCTCGTTTGAAGTTCAATTCGGGTATATCATTTAACATATAATTCACCCGCAACCACAAATTTTCATTGTCGTATATATCGTCATAGCGATAATTCAAATCATGTACTAAATCTGAAATTATCCTCCTTATACGGAACATGAAAGGATTGTGTTGTAGTTCATAAAAATCGGGTACACCTCCACACGGTATATCACCGTGTTCTCGACTCGTGAAATGTTTGTTTTTGAACTCCATGTAATGAGGGTTATGTATTCTACCAGTTTCTATACGCCCAGTTGTCCAGCTAAAAGCTGTATGACAATCTGTACACCACATCTGTCCACAACCATCTATTTTGTAAATCATTGTTCCACATTTAGGACATGGTTTAGTATCCCTTTTTAATAACTTCATTGTTTTTACAGAGTCGGGATTGCATACGTGATCTTCTTCTTTCAATTCGTTGCATTTGCTACAAAATGTGTTTTGACATAACCCACAATACCAATTTTCATCGATGAACCCTTTACAATTTTCTTTTGGACACTTTCTAGTCAACGTAGATTGTGACGCAACAACATGAGTCCTCCTACGCAATCTACTAAGCTCTTCAAATGATTGTGTCATTTCACTGTTTAATTGTATTAAATCCACAAAACCCCTTCGTTGCTCCATGGTGACTCCTTGTGAAGTGTACGTATTATGAAGTCTTATAAGACGTACACGCTGTTCATCTATACGTTTATTCAACTGTCGCATTTGAATTATTCGCTCAACTTCGGGTTGTGTTTCGGGCATCCGAACCTTCTCTCTATCAAATAATACATTTTCCCTATGAGTTTTATATAGATTGTTCCTAAAATGTCGTGTACAGAAACTATCTACAAATTCTCGATTCCATAAATTTTTACATTTGAAACAATGAGGATCTTCTATAGACGATAATAAATACGTCTGACAACACGTCTTACATGCAGACAAGTCACAAAAAGGACAAGTAACTTTTTTGTGATTTGTCTTGTTAAAAATTTCACAACATACACCACAAACGTCCATTAATTAAAGTTTAAGCTTAAGTCTTTAACTGTTTATTTGGAAGTTCCTTTTGAGCATTGTTGTATGCCTTCAAAACCTGACCCACAGTTGTCGCCTTTTGAATACGACTGGTGAATATCTTCTTTCGGTTCTTTGGTATCTTAAAGTTTCGACTGTTAATTTTAGCTTGATAGCTAGACTTGTTTGATAAAGTCGCCTTCTTTTCCGCGTTTCTACGAAGTTTCTGTTTGGCTGCTTCAGCTGCCCCCTCTGCCGCCTTTCTTGTAGCTTCTTTTTTAGTAAGAGCCTTGTTCGCTAGTTTCAATATATTGTTCGCTGCATTCAATTGTCTTTTCATATTATTAGCTGTTTTCTTCTTAGCTTCTCTTTCAGCTTCCTTCTTTCGTTGAGCCTCCTTAGCCTCTTCCTTCAGTTTCTTCTGCTTTGCTAATTGGTTCTGTATCTCCTTATTAGCGGCAATTGCCTCGTTTCTAATTGCTTTCATCTTATTGAGGTTTTGATTTTTGAAAGCACTATTAAGTCGACCCTTGAATATGGTTTTCTTGTTTCGGGGTAATTGTTTGAGTGAATTGATAACAGAAATTAACGGTTTCTTATTTTCGTTGGTAAGTTTTTCAAACATAGGGTTGTTTTCCATATTTGGTTTGACATTATTATTGTAAATTTCGTTTACAACTTGAATCTTTGTAGCCTTGGGAGCAGGTTGTATTTTGCGTTTCTTTCCAACTCGGCCACTGGCATTCACAAACGAGTTCATAACCTTTCGTTTTCTTGTATCTTCGTTCTTTCGCTTCTTTTCAACTTGGTCACTGGCATTTACAAATGAATTGAGAACCTTCCTCTTTCTATTGTTATCAAGTTTGCGTTTTTTCTGAACACGATCACTGGCATTTACAAATGAATTGAGAACCTTACGCTTTTTGATTCCATCTTTTTTCTCTTCCGCCTTACGAGCCTTTTCATTTGCCTCCTTACGTTGCTTCTCCTCTGCTTCACGCTTTTTCTCTTCCGCCTTACGAGCCTTTTCATTTGCCTCCTTACGTTGCTTCTCCTCTGCTTCACGCTTTTTCTCTTCCGCCTTACGAGCCTTTTCATTTGCCTCCTTACGTTGCTTCTCCTCTGCTTCACGCTTTTTCTCTTCCGCCTTACGAGCCTTTTCATTTGCCTCTTTACGTTGCTTCTCCTCTGCTTCATTAATTAGACGCTGTTTATTACGTTTTTCTCTTTCGATGTTACGTTCCTCTTGTTCGGATTTATTTTTTTTCCTCTTTTCTTCTTCTGCTTCCTTTGCTTTTCGTTCCCTCTTTTCACGATCTTCTTCCTTTTTAATAGCCGCCCTATTTCTTTTTTCTTCCAGTTCACGTTGTCGACGTTTACGTTCCTTGTCGATAGATCGATTAACATTTACCTTTTTAAGTTTAAGGTTAAGCTCTGCACTCCTAGCCCTCTCTCTACGTGTTTTATTCTCTTCTGCTTCCCTACGCTTACGCTCACGTTCTTCTACTTTTAGACGAAGAGCTTGTTGTTTCTCCTGTCTCGCAAGCTCGTTCTTTTCCTTTTGAATACGACGTTTCATTTCTTCGTCCTGTTTCTTACGCTCTTCGTTTCCAATCGTTTTACGACGATTCATCTCAATATTTCGTTTCTTACGCTCTTCATCTTCAATCTTGTAACGACGTTTATCTTCTCTTTCTAACCTTTTACGAGTGTCACTGTTAAACGTGCGTCTGTATTTATCACGTTCTTTGCGTTCTTTCTCAATTCGTTTTTCTTCTTTCTTTTTATTTTCAATAGCTTGTTTACGGTCCCGTTCGTAACGATTTTCTTCCTTTTTTTTATTCTCTAACCGTTCCTTTTCCCGGGCTTCGATATTTTTACGCTCTTTTACGTTTGCCAATTTACGCATTTGTTCCTCTTTTCTACTGGCATTGTTACTAACTTCATTAGACTTAATGTTACTAATCACATTCTTTTTTACATTTTTGTTCAACTGCTTTTCCCTTATTACTTCCTTTTCTTTTCGGTTCTTATTTTCCCTGTTTCTCTTGTTTTGTTCTTCCTTCTCTTCTTTATTCTTTCTATTCGCTTCCTCCTTTTCCTCTTTAGTCTTTTTATTTTCTTCCTCTTTTTTCAAACGATTGACTTCCTCTCTGGCTACTCGATTTTCCTCTTCTTTAGTTTTAACAGCAGCTTCTTCATTGGCTCGTTTATTATTATTTTCTTTAGTATTGACCTCCTTTTGTTTCACAAAATTTACAAGATTTTTAGAGTTATTTACCCCCGCATTATTTCTTTGAAGATTTCTTGAAACATTTAACCGTTCAACATAATTAACTGCTGGTTTCTTTTTCGCGTCTAATATAAATTGTGGTGTACTTTTGAAAAATAGACTAGGTTTTCGTTCCTTCGTTATAAACTGTGGAGCCTTTGTACCTGCATATATATTCGTAGGGAACGCAGGTTTACGTTCTGTATTGTTAAAGTTTTGAACATTATTTTTGGTGTTAAAGTTTTGAACATTATTTTTGGTGTTAAAGTTTTGAACATTGTTATTGTTATTGTTTTTAGTGTTGATGTTAAAGTTTCGACCATTATTTATCATTTTCACATTTTCACTGTTGTTTAAACTCAAATTTGTATCGTTAAAGTTAAATTCCGAATTTGTTACATTATTAATAGGTAACGCACGCACGACACGACGCTTACCTATTTGGATAGGTTCCCTCACACCCATGGTAACTAACCTATTACCTATACGCTCCCTAAGTTGTTCCTTAGTTAACTTACCTACAGTCTTAATATCCACTTTACGAGCTAAACGTTCTAGATCTTTCCGTAAGGCTGTTGATGAGAAAAATATGTTATAGTCACGGTGTGTCAATGGAGAACGCTTATCCGTCAGATAAGTTCTATCACGAGACATGACTAAAGGAGGTAGGGGGAGCTTTCCGGATTCTATGAATGCATAGGCATCGCACAATTCTTCCCTGGAAAGTTTAATATTAACCCCTGTATTGACCTTTAGAAACTTCTTCAAGTTTTCAATATTAATGGAAGGGTTACATACAGTCTCCATATTAATATTGAGATACATTATTTTTTCTGGTCGTATCCCATGTTTATAAGTTTAATTTTATCTTCGTAACACATATTGAAATCAAATATACTTGCATCGGCTACATCAACTGATACTATATTAAAATTTTCTTTGTACGTCACTCTGTTTTTAAGAGTAGATCGTATGAGTGCTTCCAAAAAATCTTTAGGATTATCTAAAGTTTCTTGATAAATATCATTCATCTTCAATTTAACGCACGTGATTTCATATGGCTTTTTATCTATGAAGGGGTTCATAGGGTACTCTTCCATTGTTCCACCATCGATATAAATATTACCACAATACTCTGACGACGCGAATATCAATGGAATGGCTATACTCATACACACTGCATCTATAACTTTCATGTCTGGGTGTGTATGTTTTGAAAAATATTCTGTTTTTGAAGTGTTCAAACAAAAAGCTGACACATATATTGTTTTTTCTAATTCACCGAAGGTTGGGTCGCAGCCACATATTTTTACTAATTCTTCGCGTATTGGATCTATTTCAACAAAACCAAATTTGTTAAAAAAGGTTCCAATATTTAGTTTAACAAACTCGGAGGTTTCAACATTTAAGGATACATCTATCATCTGATCAACTGACATTCCAACAGCCCAAAATAAAGCTATTATAGAGCCAGCTGAAGATCCAGAAATTTCTTTTACGCCTTCTACACCCTTTCCTACGGATTTAAGATACCCTAAAAAGGCATATATACCCATAGAAGCAGGCCCGAGTACGAGATACTTCATTCTCCTACTTAATAGAAAGTAGGAAATTGCTTGCGAAGTAACGCGAACACTAGTGCGAATACGATCGTATGGGTCAGGGCCGATAAAGTGCTGGTCTGACCCGACATGAAAAGACCCTTGGAACCACCTGGGATGGTGAGAAGCATACCTGGGCTGAGAGCCAGGAATAGAGAGGTGGTGACGAGAAGATCTGTCTTGGTGAGAACCAGACCAAGAGCCTTGGCGATTAAGGAATAGATGAGGAAGAACACGAGAGCGTGAAAGGCGACCGCCATTTGCCCTGTCTTTCCATTCATGAACTTGAGGTTGCGTCCCGATGTGGTAAGTAACACACCGGGGCTTAACACAAAAAAAAGACTGGCGGGGATAGCGACTTTCTGAGACGTGACGTCTGGTAACATTTAATATACACGCATATAATTTTTTGCAAAGGAAATGAAATGATTCAATCCAGCTCCACGTCCCATGTATTCATGTAGACCATTATCATTGATGATACGCCTGATGTTTCTCCATACATGAGCGAGTCTCTGTTCAAACCACTGTGTCTGTTCTTCATATTCAAACGTAACACGTTCGTCGAAAGTATCGTGGTCCCTGTAGAAAAATTCTACAAAATCACAAAACTCGCCAGTATGATTGATCTGGGCATCATACAAAAGGGTTCTGCTGGTATTCCACAGCATTGTTAGTTCATCTGAGTATTCAACTTCCCAGTCTTCAATATTCAGAGGAGTGTCTTCATTAAATTCATCGTCATCACTCGCACATGCGTCGAGATCAGCGTTAGCTTCGTAAACATATTGGCTCCAAACCATTTTCTTACCTAGTTCTCGACCTTTTCCTTTATACCTGTTATCGCAAGGGATACTGTTTCCTTGACTGCAAGATTGTCTTGGATAGAATTCATAGCTCCTTCGACTTGGGCTTCATTTCCCCCAAAAAAAGTTTCGAGTCCAGACCTAACAGTATCTTTCGTCATCCCAGACTTCCTGTTAGATTTGCGAATGGAAATTTTACCCTTACGAAGATTAATGGTATCAATTCCCTGCTTGAGCATATTTTGTTTTATAGTTTCTTTGAGTTGTTTCTCAGCTTGGTTCAACACTTTGATATCAGACTTTGCTTCTTTCAACTGTTTAGAGAGTTCAACCAATTTGGATACATTTTCGGAGAGTTCGTTTGTAACTTCAGCCATTGATAATTAATAGTGACTATTCTTTAAGCACAGAGACCACGCTGCATGAGATCAGGAGTGATAGTGGAGTTGTTCCAAACGTAAGCCTCCTTGCCCACTGGGGGCTCGGCACGGATCTGTTGGTTAGCGTTGCGGAGGGCACCACCGACTGTCTCTGGCATACCAACCTGCTGACGAGGTTCAAGGAAGTTCTGACCCTTGAGGATATCTTCGGGGGCAAATTCGCCGAAGTCGTCCTGGGAGGCCACCTCACGGGGAAGGAGGGAAGACGCGAGACCGGTGCCATTCTTCATAGCGAGCTTCTCGGGGGAAGCCTCGACGGTGGCGTAATTACGCTCCTTAATACGGTAAGTAGAGGTCATTTTGGTGTTGTTAACTAGGAGGTACACAACCACCGCGACAGCGGCCAGTATGGCAACATTACGCATGGCGAAAGCCTTCTTCATCATTTATATAAGACTACAATTTTTTTTTAATTGTCATCGCTGATTGCATATTCGTCTGGGTATTCATCATCAGGATTTACCTCGGGTTCGGGTTCTGGCTCGGGCTCAGGCTCGGGCTCGGGCTCGGGTTCGGGGACTGGATGAACCTTCACCTGGACAACATTCCAAATGGGACCGAAAGCCTTTTTGACAAACCAAAGACCAGCGAATTCTAGAAGTCCTGTACACTCTGACCCAGATACAACTTCCTCGAGCTTGATAACCTTCTTTTCAGAATTGAAAATCTTAGTAGCCTTGATTACATCTGACGTGACCTGGGTATCAACGAGACTTTTCGTATACACCCTATCAAGGGTAGCATCATTAACCTTCTTTCCAAACCACTCTTCTGAGTTTACCTTGGCAGATTTGAGATTCTCGTCATCAATGTTCTGAATCTTGGACGTGTCGTTCAGAAGGAAAGATACTTCACCATCTTCATGGGTAATGTTTCCTGAAACCTGTACAAAGCACTTCTTTTTCTCATCCGTGTAAGCCTTCACTACGTAAGTACCGCTTTCATCCTTGAGGGGTTTAGAATAGAACATGTTTTATACTACATTTAAGTATCATTTCTTTAAACCTATGACTGGTATAAGAGATGCCCTTTTCAGTATACTTTTTGGTACCCAGTTATCACGATTTACATTATAACCATATAATGGGGGATTATCAAGTACACTCTGATTAATTTTAACTGGGTCAACAGGTCTAAGATTATATTGATTACCGATATACGTCCTGGATGTATCTTCGACCCATCGAAGCTTGTTTATATTGAAACGCATGTTTCCATTTCCTGATCTAAACCCATTTGTACTATTACCATTTTTACCAAACAATATTTTTCTTGATAGAGAATCTACAGAAGGTATAGTAGTGTATTTTTCGTATTTACGGGGATTTATTTTAGACGCGGCGGTTATATTTACTCGCCCTAGTCTCTTAGATCTAGCCATTGGTGTGAAACGTGTATTTTGAACAGATAAGAATAATTTTTCTATTGTATTCTTTGGGTTAGTTTTCCCTGTTATCATTTTCACAAGGCCGTACATACGTTGTTTATCCTTTATTTTCTTTTCTGGTCGCAAACCAAGTTTTTGCATCAGATACAAATCATCAATCAAAAACTTTTTTCCTGCTATGTACATGTTTTTGTCAGTAACTAATTTGTTTTGACTTCTATCCATGTACGTAATACCCGCTCTTCGAGAATCAATAACTTCATAACCAAATTCACCTGGTCTCATGAAAGGAATATCTAAGAAACCTCCTAAAGTTCTCTCCTCTATTTTTCCACTCTCGATAGAGAATGAACGAATGTTCAGATCCAACGCAAATAATTCAACATCAATAAGAACATCTCCCGAGGAAACAGACGATCCGTTACCTTCTTTTTTCTTTTTAATCAATGTATATCTTCGAGTAACAATTGGTAACTTATTAGATAGTTTAAATCCTAAGAATAATGCAAGTTTAGAACTTGTTGTGAGACGAGACTTAACTTCACGTTGAATTTTTATGGATATTTCACCGAGTTTATCCCATAGTAAAAGTTTCATAGCCTGTAATTTACCAAAGTACCTGCTATCATATGGAATTCTAGGAACAAACTTGGTGTCAATATCACTTGTTACAATTCGCTTACTTTTATCAACGTAATAATTGTAAGCCTCTCCACCGGAAATGATAACATCACCCATTGGATTCATAAATTTAGTGATTTCTCCAACGGTTTTCATAATAATGTCCCTTGATAAATCCGTTATAAATGCGTATAATATCTTCTCCAATGATTCGTTTTTATGTGAACGTATCAAACGACTACGAAATGATTTGATATCACCCCGTTCATAATATCTTTCCAGAACGGGGTCATTGAAAAACATGTTCTTTCTCATAAACTGTTTCAATGTTGAATCAGTGTACGTGTACTGGTCCATATTATAATATGTATATATAAAAATGAACTGTAATCGAGATACATGCATGACTACAGAAACATGTAGGTGTTATGCCCTGTTGAGTGAAGATAATCCTAAAAAGAAGCAAATTTGTGGATACAAGAGGGGTGATAGCGTTTTTGTATGTGACGCGAGTTGTTGTGACGGTGGGTGTCCAGGGCAGTGTTCTGGAGTTCTACCTCGTGAACCGTATGCAATTATTGACAAGATTTCTTCTACAGAGATAGATAATCGTACTGTTCTTTTTTGGGTTGGAATCCTTCTTCTTTTACTCATAGTGGCGAGTACGGTAGCCCTATTTTAAATGCTTAAAGGAATGAAACCTAAGTTAAATATAATGTCTCTCGATTCTATTACTACCGAACTCGCCTCTATTCGTTCCGAACTCAAGTCACTTACTAAGCTCGTTCGTAAGATTAAGTCCAAGCAGGAGGACCCCGACGGTGAGAAGGCTAAGAAGCGTGCGGAGAACAACGGTTTCAACCGCAAGCAGAAGGTTACTGACAAGCTTCGCGATTTTCTCGGTCTAGGTCCCGACGATCTTGTCTCTCGCAGTGAAGTTACCAAGGCTATTAATAAGTACATCACCGAGAAGGGTCTCAAGCACCCCGAGAACGGTCGTGTTCTTGTTATGGACGACAAGCTTCGTGATCTTCTTCAACCCGGTGATACACAGGTCACTTACCTTAACCTCCAGAAGTTCCTTAGCCCTCACTACGTAAAGGAGAATAAAGCTTAAACACATATATATATAAATGAATATTCAACAATCCAAACTCGAGGACCTTGTTGGTACAAAGATTAACAACTTAACTTTGTACCAGAAAGCTTTCACACATAAAAGTGCCATCAAGGAATATGAGGAATTGAACGATTCGTTTGAGACACTTGAATTTATGGGCGACTCTGTATTAGGATTCGTAATCACTAAATTTCTTTTTGATAAATTTGAAGCGAAACAGGAGGGTTTTTTAACTAAGGCACGAACCAAACTTGTCAGAAGTGAAACACTTGCTATATTAGCACGGAAGTTGGGACTACATGAATGGGTTCTGATGGATGAAAAGGGAATGCGTAATGGATGGAATAATAATCCAAAAATCTTAGAAGATGTATTTGAAGCACTCGTTGGTGCAATATATCTAGATCTAGGTCTTGCCCATGCTAAGCAGTTTATTCTCCGAATATATGAAAACCCTGAGTTTATTGATTTACAATCAATCATGATTGATGATAATTACAAGGATCATCTCATGCGATACTGTCAGACTAATGGTCTCACTTTACCCGATTACAGAGTCACAAGTCACGAAAATGGTCTATTTGTCATAGACGTTTTTGTTGATAATGTATTCCTTGGACGTGGGTGTGCAAAGAGTAAGAAGCAAGCTGAACAATACGCCGCTCAGTCGTATTTTTACCCACCAACCCATTTAAAAGGAATGTATCATAGATAATTAATATGCATCCGAATGTTAAAGCAGCGTTAGATCGAGAATATGCGGCACAGAAGTCGGAAGAGTGGCTTGCTCTTCGTGGTAGAATGTTGACTGCTTCAGATGCCGCCACGGCTATAGGTAAAAACAAATACGACACACCCGAAAGTCTTCTTCTGAAAAAGTGTGGTCTCGGTGAAAAGTTTACTGGAAATGCAGCCACTCGTCATGGCGAGTTGTATGAGGATGAGGCACGTATATTGTATGAAGAACGACACAATGAAGTGGTTCATGAACTCGGACTCTGTCCCCATCCAGTCGAAAGTTGGCTTGGTGGAAGCCCTGATGGTGTAACCGAAACTGGAAAATTGGTCGAGATCAAATGTCCTCCTCAGAGGGCGATCATTCCCGGAGAGGTACCCGAACATTACATGCCACAGCTCCAACTTTGTATGGAAATTCTAGACCTGGAATCAGCAGATTTCATCCAGTACAAGCCTGCAGCTACGAATTGGCCAAGGCCAGAGGAGTTTGATGTCGTTAACGTTCCCCGTGATCGTGAATGGTGGAAGACTTACCTCCCAGTCATGAGAGAATTTTGGGACAAAGTTCTCTATTTCAGAGAACACCTAGACGAACTCCCCAAACCAAAACCTAAACAGACACGCAAAAAACGAGAACAAAAACCCGCTGAATGCGAACTTGTCGAAATGTCAGAAGATGACTACCTAAGTGACTAGGCTATATTGTAGATCTATTCAAAAATGACCCAACAACTTTACGACCGTGCTAAATCTCTTCTTGCTGCTAGGCTCTATGCTCCCTACCAGCAAGAAGGTGTTATGTGGATGCTTACGATGGAAAACAATATTGGAAAGCCCAGGGGAGGCTTCTTGTGTGACGAAATGGGTCTTGGCAAGACTATTCAATTGATTGCTACAATGTTGGGAAACAAAAAGAGAAAAACTCTCATTATTGTTCCTAAATCCATTGTCAATCAATGGGTTGAAGAGATCAAGAAATTTGGGCCATCCCTCTCTTGTGTGGCTTGGGATGGCCCTAACCGAGATCAAGTGAACTTCAATTCTATTGATATTGTTGTGGCACCTTACTCTGTTGTCAGAGAGGGTTCTCGTGTACATGGTATTCATTGGGATCGTGTTATCCTTGATGAAGCCCACGAGATCCGCAACAGGTCTTCTAAGATCTTCAGGAGTGTTTGCAAGTTGTCATCCGACATTCGTTGGGTGGTGACAGGTACACCAGTTTTCAACTCAATGAAAGACTTTATTTCATTGTGTGAATTTGTTGGTATTCCTAGAGCTTTGGTTCAGGGTATGTCCAACAAGGTCAAGGATATTTACATTCTTCGGCGCACCAAAAAGGATCTTGACGTACAAGAAATTCCAGAGTGTTACTTTGAGAATGTTGAACTCCAAATGTCCAGAGATGAAAAGGCTCTCTACAGTTTCATTTTTGAAGAGGCTAGGGATATGGTCAATGACATTTTCAAATCGTCAATGAGTCTCAATGCAAAGAATATGGACTTGCTCGAGTGCCTACTTCGTGCCAGACAGTGCTGCATTTGGCCTCAGATGTACTATGACGGTGTTGCCAAAAAGAATGGTACAATCCCAGAACTTTGGGTTGGTCAATCTAAAAAAATGGATACCCTGTTCAGGATGGTCGAAAGTCACCCAGACGAGAAGAGTTTGATTTTCTGTCAGTTCATGGGCGAGATGGATCATATTCAGTCCAAACTCAACAACCCTGTTTTCAGAATCGATGGTTCTGTCGATAAAGAAGACCGCATTGAACAGATGAAACTTTTCAAGGCTGCACCAAGCAATGCTACCTTGATCATCCAGATTAAGTCTGGTGGAACGGGATTAAATCTCCAAGAAGCAACCCGTGTTTACATCACTGCACCTTCTTGGAACCCGGCTACGGAACTTCAAGCTATTGGCCGAAGTCACAGAAATGGTCAGACTAAAAACGTATATGTCAAGAAGCTTGTGTATACTGACACGGTTGAAGAGAATATTATGGCACTTCAGGGTTACAAATCGACCATATGTGCAGAAGTTTTGGACGACAAACGTCTTGAACATCAGATCCCAGTCAAAGAATCTGCGAAAAATATCTCAATGATCGACATCATGAAAATTTTCCGTGCTTAATATAAATGAAAACTATTGGTACTCGAGCAGAAGTGTTCCATGGAAATGCTGACCACACACCAGGTGGTCTCGGGAAGAAGGATCTCATCAAAGGTGAAGATGGTCGTATCAAGAGCAAGGCTGCGTCATGTGCGGCTACTGCTCGTATGAAGCGTGAGGGTAAGAAGGCTCTTGTTAAGGTTTTTAAGCCTGTCAAGAACGGATTCAAGCTTCAGCCTAGGGAGGGTACAAAGGAGTACGCTAAAAAAATAAAAAAGATGTAATAAGTAATAATGACTCTTGCTTTATGGGATGAATCCGTACGAATGGCGAAGATTAAAGCGGGAACAAATCCCAAGTCATTCGTACGACTTCAGGGTAAAATTTTAAAAGAAGCTCAATCTATTTATCATATACTTTTGCTCAATCAGCGTCATCGCCGAGCATAATTTGAAAACCTTTCAGACGTTGAATGTCTGACACCATAAGCTGATACAACTTCCAAGTACAACCAAACTTCTTATTCATGAAGTATACACTATTAAGTTCCACAATAGATGAACCTGTAGTTCGTGAATGAAGACCATCCTCAGCTTCGCATCGTATGTCCTTCTTTTCTTGGTCGTAAAGTAGAGGCTTGATTCTACCATCGTAATCTGTATCAACCTTGACACGGAATTTAGGCTCCCGGCCAGGTGTTTCTTTGATATTGGAGTTGAAGAGTGGTACAAGTTCGTCGTATGTCATTTTCTTACCAAAAATTTCTTCGCTTTGTTCAGCAACATTTATGATGATTTTCTCTTCAATTTGTCTAAGAACGTCATAGCACCGTTTGATAACACTGTCATGTTCATCAAAACCTCTCATAGAGAAGTCGATGTTCCATTTTTTTTTACCTATTTCAGGTGTGAAACCAGAAATGCCGAAGGGCATATACATTTTAGGGATCTGAAATCTAATAGGCTCACCCTTTTGTGTTGACAATGCAATTTTCCGGTTATTATAGTCAGTGATCTGAATATCATCTAATACTTTGTCAAACTTGATCACCATATATGTTATCACTAAGCGTAAAACTTTAAGCGGAACAAGCCTCGCATGCGGGTTCAGGTTCAAGACTGAATTGGATAGGTCGAGCCTTTGCTTTACTTCGCAAGTAGTACATACCCGTCTTGAGCCCAGACTTCCACGCATACATGTGCATAGAGGATATTTTTCCAATTGTAGGTGACTCTAAAAACAAATTCATAGATTGTGATTGACAGATAAAACGACCCCTGTCCGCTGCCATGTCGATAATACATTTTTGACTAATTTCCCAAACAGTCTTATAAAGATTTTTAATATTATCTGGTATCTCTACTATGTTTTGTATACTCCCTCCGGCTTTGACCATTAAGTCTTTCATCTCTTTTGACCAAAGACCTAACTTCTTCAAATCTTCAACAAGATGTTTGTTAACCACAACAAATTCGCCAGCTAATGTGCGACGAAGATATATGTTTGTAGTGTATGGTTCAAAACACTCATTATTACCGAGGATCTGAGCCGTCGAAGCAGTGGGCATTGGTGCCACCAGAAGGCTGTTTCTCAGACCCTTCGTCATTACACGCTTTCTCATTGCATCCCAATCGTAACGACCACTGTATTTAGCTTCACCTTCCCATAGATCTGGTTGAAGAAGACCTTGTGAAGCGGGTGAACCCTCGAAACTCTCATAAGGCCCATTAATTTCAGCAAGTTCAGAACTTGCTTCTAAAGCTGCATGATAAATAGTCTCGAAAATATGAGCATTCATAGTCCTTGAATCTTCGCAATCAAAAGGAAGACCACACAAGTTGAATACATCTGCCAATCCTTGAACACCTAGACCAATTGGTCTATGTTTCATATTAGAATATTTAGCAGTCTCTACTGGGTAGTAGTTACGGTCAATTACACGATTTAAATTTTTAGTTACGATTTTTGTAATTTCATGAAGCTTTGAATAATCAAATGTCTTTGATTCTCGGTCAACAAACTTGGGTAGAGCGATAGACCCTAGATTACAGACAGCCGTTTCATTCTTATCCGTGTATTCCAGAATTTCTGTGCAAAGGTTAGAGCTTTTGATGACACCTAGGTTCTTTTGATTAGACTTTCGGTTACAACTGTCCTTGTACAACATATACGGAGTGCCGGTCTCTGTTTGGCTTTTGATAATAGCTTTCCATAGTTCAGATGCATGAATAGTCTTAATAGCGAGACCTTCCTCTTCGTATTTAGTGTATAATTTTTCAAAATCTTCTCCGTATACATCTGAAAGACCCTTAGCTTTGTCTGGACAGAAAAGAGACCATTTACCTCCTTCCTCAACTCTCTTCATAAAAAGATCCGGAATCCACATAGCAGTGAATAAATCCCTGCATCGAGCTTCCTCGTCACCCTGGTTGAGACGAAGTTCCAAAAAATCCATTACATCGGCGTGCCAAGGTTCAAGGTACAGAGCGAATGACCCCTTCCTACGACCCGCTTGGTTGACATAGCGTGCTGTAGCATTGAATACCCTAAGCATAGGAATAATTCCATCAGACTGACCATTAGTTCCTCTAATCCTGGACTTGTTTGCACGAACATCGTGAATATGAAGACCTATACCACCAGCCCACTTAGAAATCTGAGCACACTCTGTGAGAGTCCCGTATATACCATTAATAGAGTCCTCCTTATTTGCAATTAGGAAACAAGATGACATCTGTGGACGGGGAGTACCTGCATTAAACAAAGTAGGTGTTGCGTGAATAAACATACCACTGGACATTTTATCATACGTTTCAAGTACCGCTGGAATATCATTTCCATGAATACCAATAGAAACACGCATGAATAAGTATTGAGGTGTCTCCATGAGCTTTCCATCCATGTACTGCAGGTAACTTTTTTCGAGAGTCTTCAATCCAAAATACCCAAATTCAAAGTCACGTTCCTTTATAATGTTATCTTTGACTTGTGCAGAAATTTCGGCAACTTCATCGGTAACAATATTAGCCTTTGCAAGGCGTTTCATGGCAATGTTAAAATTAGTGGGTGCTATTTTTTGAATATTACTTGCAACAATACGTGTAGCAAGAACTTCATAATCAGGGTCAGATGTAATCATTCCAACACATATTTCAGCCGACAATGTATCAATTTCATGTGTTTTTATACCGTCATACATAGACGAGAAAACCTGCTGTGCAATTAGTGTAGAGTCAATATTATCTGAAAGATTATAGGTTAACTGTGAAATCCTATTGACGACTTTATCAAACTTTGTATCTTCAATACGACCAGAACGTTTAGTAACCCTCATATATCTATTTTAGTATCATTTTTTTTAAGTTACTTGGTTTTCGCAGAGAAATCACGGCTACGAACGGGTACAGGACCGGCGACTTCTTTACGACGGTCCGACTGTAAAAGGTATGTGTTGGTGTAAAATGGACCAACTTCCCCTGCTGGTGTAACGGGAGGGTAAGAAGCAACAAAACATTCGCCACTCTTACAGACAGGTTCTGGGCTAAGATTGTTAATTGTTGGCTTGTAAGCTTCGTCAAAGTCAGCAAACTTCATCGTTTAATATTTACGAATAGTTTTTTTTCGGAGCATATATAAATGGAAGTCAAATCTATTCAACAGTGTCCGACTCCCCTGAATACTCTGTTTTTTTCAGATTTCAACCTCAGTCTTCTTCAGAAGGCTATCCGTCAGTCTTTTAAAAATAAGACTGGCATTAGTATTGATCGTCAGAATCCAGACGACTTATATGCTATAATGCGTGTAGTTTTCATCAACAACTCTGGTGATCCTAACACAGGGGTTCAGACTCAGGTGAAAAGAATGAATGAGATTGTTATTAAAACAGCCCTTGCACAAATCCAGACAGGTGTTGCACAATATATAGGTTATATACAGGACATTGATACAACAGCTCGTCCCATGGATCTTCCTGTAAATACTTCAACTATGGGTAAAAAGTTACCTAAGTCGACTAAAATGGGTTTATAAAGTAAGTGATGGAGGTTCTTTCGGGAATTAAAGGTGTACTCGATTTACTACACCTTAGAAGATCAGTCGTAAACTTAAACACTGCAAAAGGAGGATACAATGAAGAAAAATGGGTCGCTAACTTTTTACAAGATGAAGTCTACGTGAATCAAGATAAGAAAAGTAAAGTAGACATTAAAAACAATTCCTATAGTTTTCAAGTAAAAAAATCTAAAAAGGGACAGTTTCAACAGGTCTCCAGGGGAACAGTTGATAATTTCATTAATGATTTACCAGAACTGGAACCTATAAAAGACCTCTTGAAAGAACGTTGTGAGGAGAAAAGGGAATTTAAACCCGAACTTTTGCAGACACTTAACGAACACAAGAGACAAGTAATTGAACATGCACTATTGGGTCATGGAGAAAAGCCGGATATATTGTGTGTTACTGAATGGGGTAAAAAAAACAATAAACGTGAAAAGGTAACATTTTTCACGATGGATGATATTATCGAATCTTTGATGCAATATGAATTTAAAATCAGGAATTCAAAAACCGTTGTAGAACTTGGACCATCCTTTACCTTTCAACGCAAAGGTGGTGACGGTGGACGCCAAAGTGCTAATGATATTCAGTTTAAAATTGTTCCGTCGTTATTGGAAGTCAAAGATCACGTAGTAATTCCTTTAGAACATTAACGACTATACTGTTACCTATGTAAAACAGCATGTTATCACCGTTAATATATTTATAGTCTGGACTAAATCCAGACATTTGAAGTGCTTCTTTGATGGTCAGTTTTCTAATCTTACCATCAATTTCGTACAATCCTGTTTTTGAACCAGGACCACCTGACGACGCACATATCGTTGGTCCATAGTCATCTATAGAATACACTCGTTCACCCTGTCGTCCACCTTTTCCGGTCTTTTTGTTAATCAGGGAATATTTCATACGACCATTGGAAGGCTGAAGCGTATATTTATCTTCATAATTGAAAAAGTCCGATACGGTATGATCTATAATTGTAGATACAGGTGTAATAGGTCTGTTAATTGAACGAAATTTATACGTTTTATCCTTATCACACATGATGTAAATACGTTGTCTAGATTGTGGAGATCCATAATGTTTAGAATCTATGACTTTGTAACTTACTTTATATCCTCGTTCTTCTAATGAAGATATGATTACTTGAAATGTCTCTCCATTGTGGATAGTCTTGAGATTTTTCACATTTTCTAGTAAAACTTTTTGTGGAGATTTTGCATCTATAATCTTAAGGATTGTATAAAAAAGATTACCCTTCTCTTGATCATTAAAACCCATCTTCTTTCCAGCAATACTAAAAGGTTGACATGGAAACCCCGCACACAATATATCAAAATCAGGTATCTCTGATACATCGAGTGCGTTTATATCACCATGTGGTTCGATGCCATGATTATCTTTGTAAATTCTTCTGACTTTTTCATCTATATCACACGCAAATACACATTCGTATCCCTGGTCAAGTGAGTCAAATGCCGTATGAAAAGCACCAAGTCCACAAAACATATCTACATATCGTTTACCCCCCATGGATTGTTTATGTTGATATCCTTAAAGTATATTAAAGTTGCAACCATAGATTAATATAAGTATGAGTTTAAACTACTATAAATCTGAAACAGAAAAAGTCTGTAAATCGAAAGGGTGGGATAAAGTAAACGTTGATACCGTGTGGCTTCTTCTTACTGAAGAAGTTGGGGAACTTGCTTCAGCAATCAGACAATATAAGAAGAAATTCAAAAAGATGAACCTCAAGAAAGATCGTGGTACAGACGTCATGATGGAAATGGGAGATGTATTCAGTTATCTATTTCAACTGGCACATATGCTAAATGTTGATCTAGATAAGATGTGGTCAGAACACAAAGAAAAAATCAAGACGAAAAAATATAATGTCGGTTAGTAACAAGATGAGTATTCGAATGCTCAATGACGAATCTGCTATAAATCGTATTAACCCATATGTCAGTTCAGGCCCAGGAACAGTACGTCGTACGGAGCAGTTTTCTACTTATACTAAACCTATGGAGCAAGATGCTCAATTTGAAATTGAAGAAGAACCTAGTTTTTCACACGGCATGCCTCTGGGTATGCATATGAAGAATACACCTTGTCCAATGTCTAGACCTTTACTTCCGGAAAGAAATATAGACACAGGATTGACGGATTATGGTAAAATTTTAGTTGAGAAGATACGTGAAAAGAAACTAAACACCCGACGAATGGTTATAGCGGGGTTAATTATTGCTGTTCTAATTCTATTAATTTTAAGACGTTGAAGAATCTTTCGAGACGACTAAGATTAATACAGCGTTCTACTATATCAGGTAGGATCTCTTTGCAGAAGGTGGCTACAAATTCCCTTTGCCAAGTGCATCTCTTGTTTATAAATGGTGGTTCAAATGTGGGATCTAGAATCTTTACCGTGTTCATAAGTCTAATTTGTGTACGAACATTTGAAAAGACGTTATTAAGAATATTATCTAACATGATAGAAGCCATCTTTTGACGGGTTTCTAAGTTCTTTTCGATCATAGTGTCGATAAACTTTTCATATCGAACACCATTATCCTTGGCGATGATTTTCGTCCACTCTCCTACTGGGTTAGCTCTCAAATAATCACAAAATGTTTTATATCCCTCGTCAGGTACGAGTTTGGAATACATAGTTTCGATATAGGAAATGTCATCTTCCACGTCATAAACGACGTGGGCAGATTTGAGGACAGCAGTCATAAAATAAAATCAAGCGTTTTCTTTAACCTAAGTAAGTCGATATCATTGGATATGTATCCAGTATGTATCATCCAGTTGCAAACACGACGTTTTCCTACTTATTGACACTCGATGAGTTTAGGAAAACATTTTCATCCGACACCATGCCTTCTTGGGTAAAGATCACGACCATTACAATGATTTCTGGCTTTAGCGAAGAAGTAAAGATTGACATTGAAGGGATTAAATCTTTATTCAAAGAAAAAGACACGATTTCATTTAAGAGGAAGGAATCTGACTCCCACTTTGAGTGGAAACTAAAGCCTTCTACCACTTTTTACAATCAAGTGACTTTGAATTATACAGACGTTTATAGTACAAAGTCTATCAAGATATTTCCAAATGGGAGTATTCAAGTTGCTGGTTGTGCCGACTTATTTGATTGCAAACGTGTTATCAATCAGCTGAACTGTTTTTTCAAGGATGTTTTGAAAATTCAAGAAGAACTCCCGGTTGATAAGTTTCGTGTGGTAATGATTAACTCAAATTTCAGTCTGAACTATAACGTGAATCTTCAACTTACAGCCAGACATTTTGAGTCTTATAACGACATTTTTGAAGTGTCTTTTGAACCAGATCGTTATTCTGCGGTGAAGATCAAATTTAAACCAGCGGAAGATATGAAAAGGATTACCACAAGTATTTTCAGCACAGGTAAAATTATTATTACAGGAGCAGAGACTCTCAAAGAGATTGCTTTTGCTTACAACATAATTAATCACCACATAAATGAGTGTCCAGGTATCAGGGTATCACCAAGTGCAACCAAAGATATTTTCGATACTTTTATGGGATATAAATGTCAAGACTTTATCCAAGAACTAAAAAATAAAAATTTCAAGTCGTGGACCAAAACAATTGTCAACAACAGAATTAATTTCTAGTTTTATACTAAATGTCTCAGCGACTTGGTATGGCTGATGGGAGGTGTTTCACTATTAACACTTCGTCCCGTCTCTTAAACAACTACATCATGACCGGAAATAATGTTGACTATGTTGACAATTACAAGTACCGTCAACTTCTCCAGAGCGAGGGTCCCAAGCTTATCGAGAAGGTGACGAACGAGCAAAAGGTTGCTGAGGATGGCAACTGCCAACGATGCGATAAACCCCTCCTCAAGGTTGCGGGTATATACTAAAAAAACTTTACATGTTTAAACCAGGGAAATGTCTGTGTGTTCCATATGTCTAAATGAAGTTAGGGCGACTCGGTCGAATCCTGCTTTAAGATGTGGACATGTTTTTCATTCAGAGTGTATTAAAGGGTGGAAAGAACAAGGTAAGAATACATGTCCAGATTGTAGAAAAGTATTTGACGTTTCACCTTTTAGAGTAACTCTCACTATAGAGAATAATTACAACCAGACATCAAATATCATACCTATGGATGAAGATATGATATTTAACGTGATGGATATATTCAATATATCACTAGACGTTGAAGATATCGTAGATTTAGATGCTCTTCTTTCGGAGATTGGAACGGACCTTGCCAACATTGATCCCTCTATTCTTGACACAGAATGAGCTACAATACGTATTGTAATTCAATCCACCATAATTACGATTTGCCTTTCGGGGATCCTTAATCACTTTACCTTTTGCATCTTTCAGCAATGGACCTGTTGCCCAACCACGTTTATGGCTGAAGACGTTTACACGTATTTTCATCATCTTTCCAACAACCACCTTCGGGATTTTTCGCGGTGACACCTTAAAGAACTTAGCAATACTTGTTTTAGTGTCGCCATCCTTTGGCTTATATTCTACCAGGCCATGTTGTTTATAAAAATGAAAATCACCACTGTTTAACAGTGAAGGTTTCTTTTTACCAGTAACGAACATCATGACTTTGTAATACCCCTTCTTGCATCTTGTATTTCCCTTCACTATATACACCTTTTTAGGGTTGTCAGACACAACACGCTGGGGTAAATTTTTGCAATTGGTGTATGTGTGGAACCACTTAGAACGCCCACTTCTATCACCAGGGACACTCTTTTGTAAACGATACCTTTCATAGTCACCTACTGCATATGCATAACAATTGTTATTACCAATACCCACCGATGTACCCCAGTACTTATGGGTAAATGTCGGCTCCGATCCACTCAGGGGAGGATGCCGTCGGGTCATTTATATTATGTTGACATATTATAAATGATCCGTGATATTATCATCACAAAGAAGACCGAAGACCGAATGACCCTGATTGTTTTATACACCATAATCATCGTCCTCAGCACCGTCCTGCTTCGCTATCTCTGGAACGAATCGCTTGTTAAGCATATTACCGTTTTAAAGCCAATCAAGACCATGCTAGATGCGTTGCTTCTTTCTATTGGTCTTATGGTTATCCGTGGTTGTTAAACCTCTTTGTAACCAACATGCTTTTCACCAGAAGGTGAAATTAATGTTGGGAACGCATCCATACCATCGCAATTTTCCTTATCACAATCAATGAATGTGAAAGGCTTATTGACATTTTTCATATGATCAAGCTGTTTACGAGTCCATCCACAACCCATGGTTCCGTAAACAGTCCAACCCTCCTCTCCATCCTGAGTAACAGATGGCTTCCCTGTATTAATCAGAGTGTATGCATTGACGATAATTAGGGCGATAAACGCAAACATTGTATATAATACTCATATATATAAAATGTCATCGACTGTATTCAATATCGGAAATAAGAATGTCACGCTCAAATACACCAGGAAAATGCCCCGTGGTGAAGTTGAACGGATGAAATCATTCGTGACTAAGAATGGTGACAAACTCGTCAAGACTCCAAAGTTTAAGATACTCTCTGAAGTTGACGAGGGTACGAAGAGGGTTTTTAAGGTTTACAAATCTTCTTTTTGAGTGCATTGACTTCATCTTTATCTAGTTTATTTACGAACTTATTAATGTACATATTAACTGCCTTCTTTGGTGTGGGGGTCTTGGCCTTGGGTGTGAGTTTTGGTTTCATCGCATCCCGGATCTTGGCACGGAGACTCCTCTCAGCCTTATTCTTAGCCAGAGCCTTCTCATACATACCCTTTCTCACATACTCACGCTTCTTACCGTTTACGTCAACGAACGAGAACCGTGTATCACGTCCAAGTTGTATCTGACGATTGATCTTTTTCTGGAACTTGGCGGCGTAAGCTTGCAAGTTCTTTTGCTTAGCCTCATGATATGCGGACTTACTCTCAAATTCCTGCTTCTTACCGTTTACGTCAACGAAAGACCTCCAGTACTCATTCTTCTTAGCCTTGGGTGTGGGGGTCTTGGCCTTGGCCTTGGCCTTGGCCTCCTTCGCTCGCTCAGCAGTGGTTGCAATATATCCAAAAGAGGGTGTCTTACCCTTGGTCCTATCGTTCACATACTCCCTCCTATTGTTGATCATACCCATATGGCGGTTGTGAGCGGCGGGAGGCATGACGTAGTTTGGTATTTCCTTGAAGGTTATTCCAAACGTTTCTTTGTACCTCTTGTTCCACTCCTTCCCGGCCTCCTCGGGTGTGGGGGTCTTGGCCTTGGGTGTGGGGGTCTTGGCCTTGGTCTTTTCCCTCTCAGCCTTGTTCTTAGCCAAAGCCCTATCGTATGCAAACTTCCTGACAAATTCACGCTTCTTACCCTTTACATTGACGAAAGAGAACTTCTCCTTGAGACGAACGGGTGTGGGGGTCTTACCCTTGGTAGCCTTAATTTCCTTGTGTTTGACATTTAGCTTGTTCGCAGCCTTCTTCCTCCCACTTTCAATCTTCCTTACATATTCCAACATATTGGAAGGAGACATCACCCCGTAGGGTGCGTTAGCCTTGGGGCTTGGACTGGCCGGTTGAATCTCAGGGACTGGGTTGGGACGCACAACACCAGGTCTCCTCTGTGGTACCGGTTTGGCTTTGGGCTTAGCTAATGCAGCCGCAGCCCTCTTAATTGCGTCGTTCCTCTTCTTCTTTCTTTCCGTAGTTGAAAGTTTGGGACTGGGAGTCTTGGTCTTAGCCTTGGGTGTCTTAACCTTGACGGGAGTCTTGGGCTTGGGAGCGATCATTTTGAGAGCATTCGCGAGAGTCTTTGGTCTCGAAATATTCTCGAAAAATCTTCCAGTTAAGAATGGGTGTGTCAAAATAGTCTTGAATGTGGGAAGGTTTGCTCGGAGGGCGACGTGGTAATCTGAGAGTAGATATCCCTGGCTGGTGAATTTTCCGTTAAACTCGAGGAACTCTTTGTTTGGTATGAGCTCTTCGATGAAATTTTTAATAGCTCGCTCCTTAGCATTTTCTGGCTGTCTCACCTTAACATAAATGATATACAAGAACCTATGAATATCATAGTAAATCGTGCCTGGACCTATTCCATGCCCGTATATACCCGCACCCTCATATCCACCATCCTTCGTTTCCGGGTTTGGCATACGCCTGGACCAGTATGATAAACCAAAATCAATGATATGTGCTTCTACACCAGCGTTTGTACGCTTATACTTTTTGATATCAGGTGAACCGAGACGACTCCTAAAAGATCCACCAGGATCGTTCCGAATTACTTTACGACCGAGGTCAACTTTCCAAGTGTATGGGGTGGTGGAAGCATCTGGGTTAACCATCACATTACCTCCATGTAAATCGCGGTGACGGAAGTCTGGAAATTTTTGGTTAATTCGGTAGAGATTATCAAAAACCTGTAGAATTACAGACTTCATCGCATCAAAAGATGGATTAGTTTTCCACCACGAATTAAACGACATACCATTAAGAAGTTCCATATAAAGAATATCCTTGGGTTTGATACGTCGCGATGGCTGGACAAAATGACCCATTTTGGAACCAGGTTTCCCCCCTTTGCGTATTCTTTGGGGTTCTTTATCCTGGATGGGGCACTTCTTAAAGAGGTACATCTCGGGAACCGCAAACTCCTTCAAATTTTCGGCAACCTTGAACTCAAACTCAAAAGCGCCATCAGTAGTTTCCGATGTATCTATCTCTTTGTAGGCGACATATCGACGACCATTATCATTGATACTTCCACGGTACATCTTTCCAAATGCACCTTCACTCAGTGGTCTACCCTTACCAGTACGAAGGGTAGGTGAGTTGTAACTAGGAACCTTCAAGAAGTGTTCTGGTACACAAGCTTTCTCACCCTTGAGTAATTTTTTCAAGTTACTCTCAATGTTAGACATACTTACTATTAGTTAGAAAATTGTTATTCAAGAGAAGATCGTTTCTCGGATAGGATCTTCTTATCAATATTTAATCATTTTAGCCACCTGTATAAGTTCATTAAAAAGTAATGACTGTTGACACATGACCAGAACCTTTGCAAGATTTGTTTTTGGTGTATAATCACCGTAACCCACAGAAGACATAGTCGTAAAACTAAAGTAAAATGGGTCTAACACACTCTTAAACTGGAAATGCCCTGGTTCTAACGAACTATATATGATTCCAAATAGTGTGGAAATTATAATTAGGTTTCTCATCTATTATTTGTTTATATTTTTTTACTGATCAATTTCAACATCTTCCTCAATCTCGGGCTCCTCCTCGCTAGCCTCAACATCTACTTCAAGATCAGGAA